>ENA-UZXA01000091-UZXA01000091.1-metagenome-genome-assembly--contig:-Day-1-1m-contig-91_pt1 | contig 110752 bp, 98 predicted proteins | sample MGYA00260336_ERZ794896 | MGnify/ENA metagenome assembly ERZ794896
GTCACCGCAGTGGAGTATGATTTGGACATGGCGTTTTATTGTTTTAGAAAACTGGGCATAGGTAATATCGGTCTGGGGATGCCTAGCCACGCGCAATGGGATACAAAGGAGGTTGGCCTATTTTTGGCACGCGAGATGGAGAAAGTTGGAGTAAATGTTCAAACTGGAAGCGCGTCCAGCGCTTTTCATCTAAGGTCATCGTCTGGCCGAGCCACTGAAGACTGGGCGTTATCGAGTTATTTTGGACATGGCTCCGCTCAAGTTACTAATAACTGGGCGCACCCAAATTTTCAAAATATGCTGACGACTGCGCGATCGGAGTTAGATGGAAACCGACGGCGGGCGCATTACCGCGACATTCAGGAACTGATGAGCAACGACGGTCCGATGGTCATCCCAGCGTTTTCTGATCATTGTTTTGCGACGTCTGCTTCGCTTCGTCAGCCTGCTCAAATGGGTAACCTTTGGGCGATGGATAATGCCCGAATGGTTGAGCGTTGGTGGCGTGCCTGAGTTCTTAGCGACTTGCCTCTTGCAGAGTCATTAAATGCCACGTATACGCTCTCTGAAAGCGGCGCGGTTGGATCGGTGATCTAACGCTCCACCGGGAAATATCGACGGGCTGCGGGCCCGTTTTTTTGTGTCTGGAACACGTAGATGAGTGAATTGATTGCCAAGACGGTGATAGATCGCAAACTTGCTGAGATCGTAGCCCCAGTTATTGAAGATATGGGGTTTGAACTCGTGCGGTTGCGTCTCATGGGAGGCAATACGCACACTTTGCAGATTATGGCTGAACGCCCCGAAGGCGGTATAGAGGTTGACGAATGTGCAGCGATTTCGAATGCAGTAAGTGCAATACTAGACGTCGAAGACCCACTGGTTGACGCATATGTTTTAGAGGTTGGTAGCCCGGGCATCGATCGCCCTCTGACGCGATTGAAAGACTTCAGTACTTTTGAAGGATACAATGCCAAAATTGAAACGGTTGATCTAATTGATGGGCGAAAACGCTTTAAGGGTGTTTTGGCTGGGTTGGAAGGTGAAGAGGTCCTGATCAACATTGAAGATAAAGGCAAAGAAGTTACTGTTGGTCTTCAATTTGACTGGCTGGCAGACGCCAAGTTGGTGATGACGGATGAGTTGATCGAAGAAATGTTAAAGGCCCGAAAGCTGGCTGGGACATTAAACGAAGAAAATTTTGACTATATTGAGACAGAAGAGTCTGAGGAGCAATAAACATGGCAATTACCTCTGCAAACCAGCTGGAACTTCTACAGACGGCTGAGGCGGTCGCCCGCGAAAAAATGATTGAACCATCCCTTGTAGTGGAGGCGATGGAAGAATCTTTGGCACGTGCAGCCAAGTCTCGCTATGGCGCAGAGATGGATATTCGCGTTGCGATTGACCGAAAAACAGGAAAGGCGACATTTACTCGCGTGCGGACCGTTGTCGAAGACGAATTGCTTGAAAATTATCAGGCAGAATTCACCGTTGAGCAGGCTAAACAATATTTGGAAGCCCCAGAAGTGGGCGATGTTTTCGTTGAGGAGGTTCCTCCTGTAGAAATGGGCCGGATTGCGGCTCAATCTGCCAAACAGGTGATCCTACAAAAAGTGCGTGAAGCAGAACGTGATCGCCAGTTTGAAGAATTCAAGGATCGTGCGGGAACGATAATTAATGGCGTGGTAAAGCGTGAAGAGTATGGCAATGTTATTGTTGATGTTGGGCGCGGTGAGGCCATTTTGCGCCGCAATGAAAAAATTGGACGTGAAAGCTATCGCCCGAACGACCGTATTCGCTGTTACATCAAAGACGTGCGCCGTGAGACACGTGGCCCACAAATTTTCCTGAGCCGAACAGCACCTGAATTCATGGCAGAACTATTCAAGATGGAAGTGCCTGAAATCTATGACGGTATCATTGACATAAAAGCCGTTGCACGGGACCCCGGATCGCGCGCAAAGATTGCGGTGATTTCCTATGATGGGTCTATTGATCCAGTGGGGGCGTGTGTGGGGATGCGCGGAAGCCGCGTTCAGGCTGTGGTTAACGAACTTCAGGGCGAGAAGATTGATATCATTCCATGGAATGAAGACCAACCGACGTTCCTTGTGAACGCATTGCAGCCTGCTGAGGTTTCCAAGGTGGTGTTGGATGAAGAGGCCGGCAAAATTGAAGTAGTTGTGCCTGATGAGCAGCTTTCTTTGGCAATTGGTCGCCGTGGTCAAAATGTACGGCTTGCGTCCCAACTCACAGCGTTGGACATCGATATTATGACTGAGGCTGAGGAATCTGAGCGCCGTCAGAAAGAGTTTGAAGAACGTACGCAGTTGTTTATGGAAACGCTTGATTTGGACGAGTTCTTTGCTCAACTTTTGGTCTCCGAAGGCTTCACTAACCTTGAAGAGGTTGCGTATGTCGAGCTTGACGAATTATTGGTTATTGATGGAGTTGATGACGATACCGCGAGTGAGCTTCAAGCTCGGGCTCGTGATTATATCGCAGCTCAAAATCGTGCCGCTCTAGAGGCAGCCAAGGCGCTCGGTGTAGAAGACAGCCTGGTGGAATTTGAGGGCCTAACACCTCAAATGATCGAAGCCCTTGCAAAAGATGGGGTGTTGAATTTAGAGGAGTTCGCAACCTGCGCAGATTGGGAGCTCGCTGGGGGTTGGACAACTGTCGAAGGCGAACGGGTCAAAGATGATGGTATTCTGGAACCATTTGATCTGAGCTTAGAAGAAGCTCAAAATATGGTAATGACGGCCCGGATTGTACTTGGTTGGGTTGACCCAGCTGACTTGGTGAAAGAGGACGATACTGCAAACGAGGGTGGTGAAGCTGGCGGACAGGAGGCCGGAGCCTGATCTCAGGCTCCGAGGCTTTGGAAATGGGACGTGGAAGTCGATCCAAAGATCGGGATGGGGAGCCAGACCGAAAGTGCATCGTGACAGGCGAAGTTGCGTCATGTACTGGAATGGTTCGTTTTGTAATTGGGCCACAATTACATGTCGTACCGGATATTTTGGGTAAGCTTCCTGGTCGTGGAATGTGGGTGAGTGCGGAGCGATCAGCGTTGGTTAAAGCCTCTGAGAAGGGGTTATTTTCTCGATCTGCAAGAGCAAAGGTTTCCGTTCCCCTTGAATTAGTAAACGAGGTAGAGCGGCAATTAGCGCGCAGAGTTGTAGACTTAATCAGCCTTGCTCGTAAATCTGGTCATGCAATCGCCGGCTTTGAAAAAGTGAAGGATTGGATTGCTAAGGATCAGATGCGAATCCTCCTGCAGGCAAGTGACGGTTCAGAACGTGGAAAAAGCAAATTGTGGCCGTCCGATGGCAGCAAATACATAGACTGGCTAACCTCAGACGAATTGGGTTTGGCATTTGGGCGACAAACTGTGATACATGGTGCGCTTGCGTCTGGTGGACTCGCTCTACGTGTTGTAGAGGAAGCCCAAAGATTAAAAGGCGTACGCGGAATTACGGGGGCAGCGGCTCTCGGGAAGGAAAAGACAGCTAGATGAGCGATAACGACGGTAAAAAGACCTTGGGTCTACGCGGTGGAAGCCGACCTGGCAATGTAAAGCAAAGTTTTAGCCACGGGCGGACCAAGAATGTCGTGGTGGAAACTAAGCGCAAGCGTGTTGTAGTTCCAAAACCTGGTGCACCTAAGTCTGGTACATCTTCCTCACAAGGGTCGGGTGATCCCGCGCGTCGTCCAGCAGGAATTACTGACGCAGAAATGGATCGTCGCATGAAGGCGCTCCAAGCTGCGAAGGCGCGTGAGGCGGAGGAAGTCACAAAGCGTGCGGCCGAAGAAAAGGCGCGTGCGGAAGAGCGGGATCGCCGTCGCCGTGAGGCAGAAGAGAAAGAGCGTGAGCAACGTGAGGCCGAAGATCGCGCAAGAGAAAAAGCTGAAGAAGAAAAGCGCAAGCGCGTAGAGGTAGAGGAATCTGCGAAGCGTGCTGCCGCCGAAGCCGCTGCCGCTGCCGCCGAACCGAGGCAGGAAGCAGTTTCGCGCGCACCCGCGAACAAGACTGCACCAGCATCTGTACCGCGTAAACAAGATCGGGATCGGGATCAGCGCCAGAACCGTGGTAAAAGCCGAGACGATGGTCGCCGATCCGGTAAGCTGACATTGAACCAGGCATTATCTGGCGAAGGTGGACGCCAAAAATCGCTTGCGGCGATGAAGCGTAAACAAGAGCGTGCTCGTCAAAAAGCGATGGGCGGCCCCGTTGAGCGCGAAAAGGTTATCCGAGACGTTCAGTTGCCAGAAGCGATTGTAGTTAGTGAACTCGCCAACCGAATGGCTGAGCGGGTCGCAGATGTTGTCAAAGAGCTCATGAAGATGGGTATGATGGTAACGCAAAACCAGACGATTGATGCCGACACGGCAGAATTGATCATCAGTGAATTTGGCCACAAGGTTGTTCGCGTGTCAGACGCTGATGTGGAAGACGTCATTGCTGATATTGATGACGATGATGGTGCGCTGTTGTCTCGGCCGCCTGTTATTACGATTATGGGCCACGTTGACCACGGTAAAACATCTCTGCTTGATGCAATTCGTGACGCAAAAGTTGTTGCGGGAGAAGCAGGTGGAATCACGCAGCATATTGGTGCTTACCAGGTGCAGACCAGTGATGGAGTGACCCTCAGCTTTCTGGATACACCCGGCCATGCGGCTTTTACATCGATGCGTTCGCGTGGTGCTCAAGTTACTGACATTGTCGTTTTAGTTGTAGCTGCAGATGATTCGGTTATGCCCCAAACGATTGAAGCAATTAATCACGCCAAGGCTGCGGAAGTCCCAATGATTGTTGCGATCAACAAGATCGATAAGCCTGCAGCCAATCCTGACCAGGTGCGCGCTGAGCTTTTGCAGCATGAGGTGATTGTTGAGAAAATGTCAGGAGAGGTTCAAGATGTTGAAGTCTCTGCAATTACTGGCCAAGGTCTTGATACATTATTGGAAGCAATTGCGCTTCAATCGGAAATACTTGAACTGAAAGCTAACCCTGAGCGTGCTGCTCAAGGCGCGGTCATCGAAGCTCAACTTGATGTTGGTCGTGGACCAGTGGCAACAGTACTGGTTCAAAAAGGCACACTCAGGCTTGGTGATATTTTTGTTGTCGGCGAACAATACGGAAAGGTCCGTGCTCTTATCAACGATCAGGGGGAACGTGTCAAAGAAGCGGGCCCCTCGGTTCCAGTAGAAGTTCTTGGACTTAACGGAACACCGGAGGCTGGCGACGTTCTGAATGTCACTGCAACTGAAGCGCAAGCGCGTGAGATTGCTGCATATCGTGAGCAAGCGGCAAAGGACAAACGTGCTGCTGCTGGTGCGGCTACAACTCTAGAACAGCTGATGGCTAAAGCGAAAGAGGACCAAAACGTCGACGAGCTGCCAATTCTGGTAAAGGCTGATGTGCAAGGTTCGACTGAGGCTATCGTTCAAGCCATGGAGAAAATCGGCAACGATGAAGTGCGTGTTCGAGTTCTTCATTCTGGCGTTGGCGCAATCACCGAAACAGATGTTGGCTTGGCTGAAGCCAGCGGTGCACCTATCATGGGCTTCAACGTAAGAGCCAACGCATCCGCTCGAAATACGGCTAACCAAAAGGGAGTCGAAATTCGTTACTATTCCGTGATTTATGATCTCGTGGACGACGTGAAGGCTGCAGCGTCTGGGTTGCTTTCTGCCGAAATTCGCGAAAACTTCATCGGTTACGCCGAAATTAAAGAAGTGTTCAAAGTGTCAGGCATTGGCAAGGTCGCAGGTTGTTTGGTGACAGAAGGTGTTGCGCGTCGCTCTGCTGGTGTGCGTCTATTGCGTGATAACGTGGTCATCCATGAAGGTACTCTGAAAACGCTTAAGCGATTTAAGGACGAGGTTCCGGAAGTACAGTCAGGCCAGGAATGTGGTATGGCGTTCGAGAATTATGAGGATGTCCGTGCCGGTGATGTCATCGAAATATTTGAGCGAGAAGAGGTTACTCGTACGCTTGACTAAAAAAGAGAGGGGCTGCCGATAGGCAGCCTCGAATTTCGCAGCTTTTCTTTTGGTAGACGTTTTCTCAATCAAAAAGATACTCACTTTTTGACTAGATCCATATTTCAACACCAGTTCAAATGGATTGGAAAAGCGAGTTCTTAGCTTCCGTATTTAAGGGCCTGCTCTTTGGGTGTTGTACCCATCTGCTCTGACACAATGGCTTGGTGTAACCGCCATCCACGCAGCCGTCGTTTATTTAATGGCATACTCAGCCTAGGGCCTGTCGTGAGTGAAATTTAATAATGTTATAATGATCTAAATCCAGTCCCGAATAATAGGAATAAGCGGAATATCTGCTGGTGGCATTTTGTAGTCCCGGAGATTCTCCGGCCTGACCCACCGTAGAGCTTGACCTTCCCGTGGCATCGGACTCCCGTCCCATTTGCGGCAGACAAACAATGGCATCAGTAGATGAAAATCGCTGTAGCTGTAGGACGCGAACGTCAAGGGAGCCAAACAGCTTTCCCAGGTATTTATGCCCAGTTCTTCTTGAAGTTCGCGTATTAGTGCGTCTTCAGGAGTTTCTTCAGGTTCAATTTTCCCGCCGGGAAACTCCCAAAGTCCGGCCATTGATTTTCCCTTTGGCCTCTGTGCGAGTAGGACGCGTCCATCTAGATCTAACAAAACAACTGCCGAGACATGAATCGTCTTCATGAGCGGTAATCCGCGTTTATTGAAATGTAGCCATGGGTTAAATCACAAGTCCAAACAGTGGCGGATGCCTCACCAATCCCAAGATCTACGGAGATCTTGAGGTTTTGTTTTTTCATGTAGTTAACCCCGTCATCTTCCTGATAATCCGCCGATACCCAACCGTTTTCAGCGACAAGGATATCTCCAAACCGTATTGAAAGTAAGTCGCGGTCAGCCTCTGCACCACTTTTGCCAATCGCCATAACAACGCGGCCCCAGTTGGGATCCTCACCTGCTGCGGCCGTCTTTACCAAAGGAGAATTTGCAATCGCCATAGCGTGAGTTTTTGCGTCCTTTTGGGACCGCGCACCGCATACTTTGATTTCCAGAAATTTGGTTGCACCTTCACCATCCCGAACGACCTGATGCGCCAAATCTAGCATTACTTCATGTAAGGCGTCTCGGAATGGTCCGGATCCGTCAGATATATGCACATCTGAAGTGCCAGTTGCTGCCAAGAGTAAGGTGTCAGACGTGGAAGTGTCGCTGTCGACAGTGATACAGTTAAAAGTCAGTGCCGTCAGTTCGGAAAGCATGGATTGCAATACGGATTGTTCGACGCGCGCGTCGGTAAAAATGTAGACGAGCATAGTTGCCATGTCCGGAGCGATCATGCCCGAACCTTTGGCGATTCCCGCGATACTGACAGTCTTACCTGCTATGTCTAAAGTTTTTCCAGAACCTTTAGCAAACGTATCTGTTGTTCGGATGCCCTCCGCTGCATCCCTGATTGATGCCTCCGACAATAACTCTCTCAGATCATTTAGCTTACTTGTGATCCGCTCATGTGGAAGTAGTTCTCCGATAACTCCGGTCGACGAAGAGAACACTCTGTTCTGGGGTAGCTTCAAACACGCAGCCACCGCAGAGGTAACGGCGTCTGTGGCTTCCAAACCTTTTTTTCCAGTAAACGCGTTCGCATTGCCGGCATTCACCAAAATTGCGGCACCCGTCTCGTCGTTTTGCGAGATCTTGGCCTGGCAATCAAGAACTGGTGCAGACCTAGTAGAGGATTTTGTAAAAACTCCAGCTATTGTTGTCCCAGCTGTCAGACGAACCAAAGTTACATCTTCTCGGTCTTGATATTTAATCCCAGCAGCAACAGTTGAAAACTCTACCCCCCCCACGACCGGGAGTTTTGGAAACTCGAATGGCGCAAGAGGAGAAATATGCGATATCTTTGCCATAATTACTTCTTCGTGTTTACAGGAGGCAAATTGGAGTTCTCAGCATCAAGCAATTCACTGCGTTGAATGACAGTAGGATCGAACTTTTCAGCACCGCTACGATCAATATCTGCCGCTTCAGTCAATTGATTAACATAGAGGTCGACAGCGCCTGCTTGAAGCTCGGCGATCAATTCAGCACTTAAGTCTTCAAGTGTCGGTGCGGGTTTAGTCCGTTTGTCATTTAGCTTGATCAGATGCCAGCCAAATTGGGTTTGAACTGGATTAGAAACGTCTCCTGTCGACATTGAAACCAGAGCCTCTTCGAAAGGCTGGACCATATCGCCCAGGCCAAACCAGCCTAATTGCCCTCCTGAGGGTCCGGAAGGCCCGGTTGACCTGACTTCAGCTGTTTCTCCAAAATCTGCTCCCGCTTTAATATCTTCCAGAATAGTCGACGCTTCCCCTTCTGTTTCTACGAGGATGTGCGAGGCATTAAATTCTGGCGTGTCTTTAAAAGCCTCCAAACGAGCATTGTACGCTGTCTGCACGTCAGCCTCAGAGGGGCTGAATTCTCTCGCCAAATTTTGCAAGGCTTGCACGGCCAATAACGAACGGCGCTCGTTTTTCAGTAAAATTTCGACCCTTTGCGGTATACTTTGCAATTCTTGCGATAAAGCAGATTGCTGGATCAACTGGTCGAGAATGCCATTATAAAGAACGTCTGGGGGCAGCGACTGATATTCTTTAGGCAGAGCATCGCGCGTAGCAATCATCTCGCCCAATGTGATCTCTTGACCATTCACAAAAGCGACTACCGCGCGGATGTCTGGAGTATCTTGTGCTAGGGAGGGCGTTGCAAGCATCAGCGCTAAAGAAACGTTCCGCAGAAGTTTGAGTTGTTTTGACATCGTTTTGTCCTTGGCTTTGGCCGCGCGATCCGGCGGCGTTGACACTTATACTGACGCCCCTTACATCGCTGGGAGGCCGAAGCATACTGCTGTTATCTTGTTTGTATGAGCAGTGCGTCAGGTCGGCAAGCAACTGCCTCGCACATAAGTGTCAACGAAGGACAATGATACATGCTCGGATTGGGAAAAATTGCCAAAAAGGTGTTTGGTTCGCCTAATGACCGCACGATCAAGGCAACGCGCCCTATCGTAGCGAAGATTAATGACCTGGAGCCAGAGTTTGAAAAACTCTCTGACAGTGAGATTCGGTTGAAGACTGCGGAGTTTTCCAAACGTGCTCAGGATGGTGAAGATCTGAATGACCTGCTACCAGAGGCATTTGCCAATTGTCGTGAAGCTGCGCGTCGGGCATTGGGATTGCGTGCGTTTGATGTTCAATTGATGGGCGGCATATTTCTCCATCAGGGTAATATTTCTGAGATGAAGACCGGCGAAGGTAAAACTCTGGTTGCAACGTTCCCGGCATATCTGAATGCGCTGATGGGCAAGGGCGTTCACATCGTCACTGTGAATGACTATCTTGCGCGCAGAGACGCTGAGTGGATGAGCAGTGTTTTCTCTGCTCTGGATATGACTACGGGGGTCGTATACCCACAGCAGCCAAATGAAGAAAAGCGGACCGCGTATGCTTGTGATGTGACATACGCAACGAACAATGAACTCGGCTTTGATTATTTGCGTGACAATATGAAAAGTGACTTGCGTGAGATGGCACAGCGCGACCATTTCTTTGCTATTGTAGACGAAGTCGACAGCATCCTGATTGATGAGGCGCGTACACCTCTGATCATCTCTGGTCCAGCTCAGGATCGTTCCGACCTTTACGTAAAAATTGATCAGTTGATCCCAGATCTTCAGGAATTACATTATTCTCTCGACGAAAAAACCCGTAGCGTGACGTTTACGGATGAAGGAAATGAATTCCTAGAAGAGAATTTACAGGCCCGTGGCCTGTTGCCCGAGGGTCAGTCTCTTTACGATCCGGAAAGCACTACTGTAGTTCACCATATTAATCAGGGCCTACGTGCACACAAACTGTTCTCGCGCGACAAAGATTACATTGTCCGTGACGGACAAATCGTTCTGATCGATGAATTCACAGGACGAATGATGGCTGGCCGTCGCTTATCGGAGGGTCTGCACCAAGCGATTGAAGCAAAGGAAGGCTGTAGCATTCAGCCTGAAAACGTGACTTTGGCGCAGGTAACGTTCCAGAATTACTTCCGTCTTTATAATAAGCTTGCTGGAATGACCGGTACTGCGGCGACAGAAGCGGAAGAATTTGCAGAGATCTACGGCTTGGGCGTGGTCGAAGTTCCTACTAACCGCCCAATCGCGCGAAAAGATGAGGATGATGCTGTCTATCGGACAGCACGTGAAAAATTTGATGCGGTTGTTGACTCAATCCGTGAGGCCAACTCCAAGGGCCAGCCAATGCTGGTGGGCACAACATCTATCGAAAAGTCTGAATTTCTCGCTGACTTGCTGACTAAAGCTGATATCAAACATAATGTCTTGAATGCCCGTCAGCATGAGCAAGAGGCGCAAATCATTGCAGATGCTGGCAAGCTCGGCGCGGTGACAATCGCTACAAACATGGCTGGCCGCGGGACAGATATTAAGCTGGGTGGGAATGTTGAATTCAAAGTTTTAGAGGCAATCGCCGCTGAACCAGATGGAGACCATGAGGCCATCCGGTCTAAAATCGAAGAGGCCCACGTCGCAGATGAAGAGGCGGTAAAGGCTGCGGGTGGGTTGTTTGTACTTGCGACAGAGCGGCATGAGAGCCGCCGGATTGACAACCAGCTTCGTGGACGTTCTGGCCGTCAGGGTGACCCGGGCCGCTCGTCGTTTTTCCTTAGCCTTGAGGATGACCTGATGCGGATTTTTGGATCTGAGCGTCTGGATAAAGTCCTATCGACGCTTGGTATGAAGGAAGGTGAGGCGATTGTGCACCCGTGGGTGAATAAATCACTAGAGCGCGCGCAAGCGAAGGTCGAGGGAAGAAACTTTGACATTCGCAAACAACTGCTAAAATTTGACGATGTGATGAATGATCAGCGTAAGGTTATTTTCTCTCAGCGGCGCGAAATTATGGAAGCAGCGGACCTTTCTGAAATAGTTCAAGACATGCGTCATGATGTGATTTCTGATTTGATCGAGCAATACATGCCGCCCAAAACATATGCTGATCAATGGGATACGGAGGGGCTTTATGCCTCATGTGTAGAAAAGTTGAGTTTGGACGTCCCGGTCATTGCTTGGGCTGATGAAGAGGGTGTTGACGACGAAGAGATCAGAGAGCGACTTGAAAAGGAAGGCGATGAAATGATGGCCAAGAAGGCTGTCAGTTTTGGGCTGGATGCCATGCGTATGGTTGAGAAACAGATCTTGCTTCAGACTATTGATAGCAAATGGCAAGAACATTTATTGACACTTGAGCACCTGAGATCTGTTGTTGGCTTCCGAGGTTATGCTCAGCGAGATCCGCTTAACGAATATAAAAATGAGTCTTTTCAGTTATTTGAGTACATGCTTGATAGTTTGCGGGAGGATGTAACCCAAACGCTTTCACGTGTCCGTCCAATGACTGAAGAAGAGCAACAGAAGTTGGCGATGGAAATGGCGCAGCAGCAAAAGGCATTGCAGGGTGCGGTTTCAGGGCCAACGGGTAGTGCAACTCGAGAGTCTTCATCAGCAAATGCAATTGATGGCTTTGATGAAAACGATCCGTCGACATGGGGAAATCCCGGGCGAAATGAACCGTGTCCATGTGGATCTGGAAAAAAGTTCAAACATTGCCACGGTCGCATGGTTTGAAATAAAGGGACAGATTTTGATCAAAAGGGCGCCTTACGGGCGCCCTTTTTCGATATTAATTTCAATCTCAGGGAAGGCGAGTGGTTCTGAGAGCGGAGTATCGAAAAAGATGAATTTTAGCCATATAAGTAAATCAGCAGGGCGGTTTCTCTTGGTAGTGCTGTCCATTGGCTTTTTTATGCACGGTAGTGAGCCGGCTAAGGCATCAATCACTTCAAATCAAGCAAACGAGCCTGGTACGGTTGTTGGCAAAAAGTTAAAATTGAGTTCAGGTGTCATCATGTTAGCGCCCAAATCAGGCACAACATTACCTTCTATGCCCGTTGATCAAGTTATTCGCACAACACTCCCGGCCCAGCCTGTGTTTTTTTTAGTCTCCAGAGACAAGCCTGTTGGAATTTTGCCTGAAGAAGAAATATCTCCTTCGTTGGACTATTATTGTCCACTGTCCGCTTCGCCGAAGTCAGCTTCTCTTAATTTCACGGCGTCGTGTGCGGCGGTAAACAGCTATTAATAAGGCATAATCATCTATGTCTGGGGTTGACGAACTGGTACGCACTCGTTGTTAACGAAGGTTCATGGCTAAAGGTTGTTCAGTTAATTTGACCCTTACCAGCTCGGTTGCGATTTCGATGGGAAATTTCTGGTGTTGAAAAACGTGTCGCAAGACCTGACAATTGCTCAAAATTGAAGTTTAGCTAGTCAGGATTAATCATGTTGCAATTTCGTGCAGCGATCATTGCCATTCTTCTGGTATCGATCAATAGCATGTCCTTGAGCGCTCAAGATGTTACGCTCAGGTCCCACGACGGTGCTGTTGAGATTATGGGTACATTATTGGGATTTGATGGCGAGCTATATCGAGTTGAAACAATCTATGGCGAACTCACTGTGGATGGCACGGGCGTACAGTGTGAAGGTCCCGGCTGCCCTAATCTTATAAATTTTGTTGCCGACGTCTCTATTACAGGCTCTTCGACTATGGCCGATATTCTTATGCCAGCGCTTCTGGAAGCCTTTGCGCTTCGGGAGGGATACAGCGTTGAACGGTTTAACGAGGGTGTCAGCCGATTTGAGTATCACCTAGCCAGTAATGAGACCAAAGAGAAAGTCGCAAAATTTCGGTTTCATGCTAGTAATTCGGATGAAGGCTTTGCAGACTTATTAGCTGATGAAGCTGACATTGCTATGTCCTCCAGAGAGATACGTCCGCGAGAAGCGCAGCTAGGATATGAGGCTGGTTTGGGGGATATGAAAGAGGCTAACCGTAGCCGCGTTTTAGCGTTGGATGGCATGGTGCCAATAGTTGCTTCAGGAAATCCCGTGACTTCAATTTCGCCCAGTGAGTTAGCGCAGGTGTTTGCGGGAAAAATCACCAATTGGAAGCACTTTGAAGGGCCGGACGCGCCAATTTCGCTGCATCTTATGGCTTCAAATTCTGGGCTGGCGCAGGCAGTCGAGGATCAGCTAATGGCAAAGGTGCGACTAAAGTTCAGTAGTGATATATTTCGCCATGACCGAAGTTTGTCCTTGGTGTCAGCCGTTCAACGTGATCCGTTTGCACTGGGTATCGCAAGTTATGCCAGCGCTGGAGAAGCCCAAAAGCTGACGCTAACTGGCAAGTGTGGATTTTCTTTATCAGCTTCTAGACGGACAATTAAGACTGAGGATTATCCGCTGAATGCGCCTTTGTTTCTCTATTTTCCCGCTCGACGTCTTCCAAAACTTGCCCGGAATTTTCTCTCCTATACAAGAAGTCCATCTGCTCAAATTGTGATCAGGAGGGCGGGCTTTGTGGATCAGACAGCCGAAGAAATTCCAATCAATTTGCAAGGTGACAGGTTTGCAAATGCTATTTCCCGCGGAGGCTCTGAAGTTCCACTTGAGGAACTGCAGCGCATGACCCAACTTTTGAAGCCCATGAAGAGGCTCACAACATCGTTTCGTTTCCAGACTGGATCCGCACGTTTAGACGCACAGTCTAGATCGAACGTTCAGCAATTGGCACGAGCACTGGAGGCTGGACGCTACGATGCACGCTATCTTGCATTTGTGGGCTTCTCGGATGGTGAAGGACCGGCGGCGACTAATCAAGAGATAGGAAGGCGGCGTGCTACAGCCGTCAGGGACGCCGTTCTCAAGGCAGCAGAAACTGCAAATGTTGACCGCCTGAACCTAGAGGTGCTTGCCTTTGGTGAAGCCATGCCAATGGCTTGCGATGAAAGCGAATGGGGCCGCTTAGTAAATCGCCGCGTAGAGATTTGGGTGCGCTAGCCTGCGCATACAGTCTTGTATTAATAAGCGTATTTTCAGGGCGCAGCGCAAAAATTAAATCACCGTTCGTTTTTGTGCATGCCTTTGTTGCGCTGTCCGATTTGAAGCTTGCGCATTATCTTGAAGTTTTCTTTGTACGGTAACCAAAAGACGGGTGTTTGACCGGAGCCAGCAAGCTGTATTGCGTCTACATGAACGTTGACATACGCGTGCGTCCTTTGCTTGACAGTCTTTTAACGCCGTCGTCGCAACTGCCTTGGCGCACGTTTCGCACAAGGTACTATTTTTCTTTTTGCCTTTTCCGAAATAGATCCCAAAGACAGCGCGTTCGTTATTGATTTTGCTTGTATGCTATTAACATTTATGAAAGATTTTTTATGGGTCCAATTATAAGATTTAATATTCTAGGTGAAAAATTTTGATACGCTCTTTTTTAATTTTGGCTTTAGCCACATTGGTTATCCCCACATCAGGCACGACGCAAACTCTCCAGCGAATTCAGGAAAATAATCAGTTAAATCTTGGATACCGGATTGATGCTGCCCCAATGTCTTACGTTTTAGACACTGGAGAGCCAGCTGGCTATACACCTTTGATCTGCGTTCGGGTTGCGCAAGCTATTACCAACCACCTCAAACTCGAAAATCTGCAAGTTCAATTTGTGCCTGTGGATGCCTCAGACCGCTTCGAGAAGGTAGTCAATGGTGATGTTGATATTCACTGTGGCGCTTCTACGATCACGATGGAACGGCGTGCTCTTGTTGATTTTTCCATTCCAACGTTTGTTGATGGTGCTTCGCTGTTGTTGCAGAAAGATGCTCCCGAACAGTTCGAAGACCTTGCCGGAAAAATGTTGGGTGTGCGGAGTAATACTACAACAGAGACTGCCCTTTTGAACTCTTTGAACTCCAGTGATGTCGTTGCCAAAGTGGTACGGTTTTCCGAGCACGCAGCTGGTATGAAAGCGATGGAAAGCGGCGAGATTGACGCGTATTTTGCTGATCAATCTATTTTAGTTGGACTGTATGCAAACAGTCCGATGGCATCGGAATTTAAGATGTCGACAGATATCTTAACCGTTGAAAAGCAAGGTTTAGCGATTGCACGTGGCGACACAGAATTTAGAATGGTCGTCGATCAAGCTTTATCAAAACTTTATGCTTCTGGTGAAATTCAGAAAATCAGAGGCGAAGCTATTCCTAACTTGCAGCCAGGAGTGGCCTTGCAGGCAATGTATATGTTGGCACCCATTACAGATTAAAAAAGCGCGCCCTTTTGGGCACGCTTTTATAGGTACATCAAGACTTTCTGAGAGACTATGCTAACCTTTCATTGAGTCCCAAAAGTTTCTGACAGACTTGAAGAAGCTACTGCTTTCAGGATTATTTTCTTCTGAGAGCTTCTCAAATTCGCGCAATAATTCTTTCTGTTGATTGGTCAGTTTAACTGGCGTTTCCACTGCCAATTCAATCATCATATCTCCAGTTCCCGACCCACGCAGAGCTGGCATGCCTTTGCCTCTAAGACGCATCTGTCTACCCGACTGAGATCCAGTTGGAATTTTAACTCGGCTGCGACCACCGTCTATGGTGGGTACCTCAATATCGCCGCCTAGAGCGGCGTTGATCATCGATACGGGAACACGGCAAAATAAGCTGGGCCCTTCACGTTCGAAAATTTTGTGAGGAGACACTTCGATAAAGATATACAGGTCCCCGGTCGGCCCACCGCGCATTCCAGCTTCGCCTTCACCAGCTAGTCGTATTCTGGTGCCAGTCTCAACGCCCGGAGGTATGTTGACTGAGAGGGCGCGATCCTTCTCAACACGTCCTTGTCCACCACAGCCTTTGCAGGGATTCTTGATAATCTGACCCAAGCCTGAACAGGTTGGACATGTTCGTTCAACCGTGAAAAACCCTTGCTGCGCTCGCACCTTGCCCATACCAGAGCAGGTGGGACAGGTTGTCGGTTCTGCACCTCCTTCGGCACCAGACCCCGAACAACCATCGCATTGTACAGATGTGGGAACATTAACTGTCTTTTGAAGGCCCAAGAAAGCTTCTTCTAAAGATACGCGCAAGTTGTAACGAAGATCAGATCCACGCGAAGCGCGCTGCCGTCCGCCGCCACGGCCGCCACCTCCCATAAAATCTCCGAATAGATCGTCGAAAACGTCAGAGAAAGCACTGGCGAAGTCGCCTTGTCCAGGATGGCCACCACGACCGCCGCCGCCCATACCTCCTTCAAACGCCTGATGACCAAAGCGGTCGTAGGCAGCCTTTTTCTCGGCATCTTTTAGAATTTCGTAAGCCTCGTTTGCTTCCTTGAACTGTCCCTCAGCTTCTGGATTGTCTTTATTCCGGTCAGGGTGCAGTTCTTTGGCTTTCTTTCGAAAGGCTTTTTTGATCTCGTCCGTGGAAGCCCCTTTGCTGACGCCGAGCACCTCGTAGAAGTCACGTTTTGCCATGGGTTAATCCTTTGGTTCGGAACGAAAAGAGCCAGTCCGGCAACCGGACCGGCCCAAAATCACTTCCGATGATGCGCCTTTAGCGCTTGTCGTCGTCTAGGTCTTCGAAATCGGCGTCAACGATATCTTCGTTCCCCGCTTCGTCGGCGGCCATAGGCTCGCCATCAGCGTCTTCTTGGCTTGCCTTGTAGATTGCTTCACCAAGCTTCATGGCTGCCTCGGTGACATTTTGAATGCCTGATTTGATCTTTTCTGCTGAGGCATCCTCTTTTTCAAGATCGTCTTTGAGAGCAGCGATCGCAAGTTCGATGGCTTCAACAGTTGTTGGGTCGACTTTGTCTGAGTGCTCCTCAACTGACTTTTCGGTCGAATGGATAAGGGATTCAGCTTGATTACGAGCTTCAATTAATTCACGACGCTCTTTGTCTGATTCCGCGTTTTCTTCCGCATCCTTGACCATCTTTTCGATGTCATCATCGGATAGTCCGCCTGAAGCTTGGATAGTGATTTTCTGCTCTTTCCCAGTTCCCTTATCCAATGCGCCGACAGAGACTATGCCATTAGCGTCGATGTCGAAAGTCACCTCAATTTGAGGCATGCCACGTGGTGCTGGTGGAATTTCTTCGAGATTAAATTGGCCAAGAATCTTGTTGTCAGTAGCCATTTCGCGTTCGCCCTGAAAACAGCGGATAGTAACTGCATTCTGGTTATCTTCTGCAGTTGAAAAGATCTGGCTCTTTTTGGTTGGAATCGTCGTGTTACGATCGATCAAGCGTGTGAAAACACCACCAAGTGTTTCGATGCCGAGCGACAGCGGGGTCACATCGAGCAATACAACGTCCTTGACGTCACCCTGCAGAACCCCTGCTTGGATCGCCGCTCCCATGGCCACTACCTCATCCGGGTTGACGCCTTTGTGCGGTTCTTTACCAAAAAACTTAGTCACTTCCTCGATCACACGTGGCATCCGCGTCATGCCGCCGACTAGCACCACTTCGTCCACCTCACCGGGTGCCATTCCAGCGTCCTTCAGCGCTGCCTGACAGGGCTTTAACGAAGCCTTGATCAAATCGCTAACCAGAGATTCTAACTTCGCACGGGTCATTTTAATGACCATGTGCAGTGGGGTTCCAGATGAAGGATCCATCGATATAAAAGGTTGGTTTATTTCCGTTTGACTTGACGAAGACAACTCAATCTTGGCCTTCTCAGCCGCCTCTTTCAGCCGCTGAAGAGCCATTTTATCCTTGGTAAGGTCAACATTATGCTCTTTTTTGAACTCGCCTGCCAAGTAGTTGACAATGCGCATGTCAAAATCTTCACCTCCTAAAAAGGTGTCGCCATTGGTCGATTTCACTTCAAATAGGCCGTCGTCAATTTCCAGAATGGTAACGTCGAATGTTCCGCCACCCAGATCGTAGACTGCGATGGTATGCGTTTCTTCTTTATCAAGACCGTATGCCAGGGCAGCGGCTGTTGGTTCGTTGATAATCCGCAGTACTTCGAGGCCAGCAATTTTGCCCGCATCTTTTGTCGCCTGTCTCTGTGCATCATTAAAGTACGCTGGTACGGTGATCACTGCTTGGGTGACGTCTTCGCCAAGATAACTCTCGGCGGTTTCTTTCATTTTGCCAAGAATAAAGGCTGAAATCTGTGATGGAGAATATTTATCGGCTTGAGCCTCGACCCAAGCGTCACCGTTGCCACCGTTTATCACGTTGAACGGCATATTTTTCTTGTCTTTGGCCAGATCAGCATCGTCGAAACGTCGCCCGATCAAGCGCTTTACACCAAATACTGTATTTTCAGGGTTGGTGACAGCTTGTCTTTTCGCCGGTTGGCCGACGAGACGTTCATTATCTGTAAACGCCACGATGGAGGGTGTTGTCCTAGCACCTTCTGAGTTTTCTATAACTTTAGGTTGAGCACCATCCATGATGGCCACACACGAGTTCGTTGTACCGAGGTCGATACCAATTACTTTGGTCATTATATATCCCTTCTCACTTAAGGCGATTTCATCAGGTTCGGACCCATTTTGGCATCCATGCCCTGATCCTTTTTGCAGCCCGCTAACGGAGAGCTACGCTTCGAGGGGTATATAGGGAGATGAAAATGCCGGTGCAAGCGCCACATGCAGGCGTTTGTATGTAAATTTAAAGATTTTTTAATATTTTTCGCTTTATTAATACCAGAACGATAATGCTCATTACGATAACGAGGTATGTTTTACGCCGTGGGTGGCCCGTCTCAGTAATACCATCTGGCTTACAGAATTCGGTTTTGTTCACCACGTTTGATAACAAACAGGGTGGCAGATTTACAGTTCATTTTAAATCTTTGTCACTTCAATATTCGGCTAATCTGCCTCGGCATGCCTAGCGCGGCGGGTCAAACGGCCACTAAATATTTTTTACCGACGTGCGTCCCAGCTAATTGACGCGTGCTTCCGGGTGTAGAATTCACCCATCAAGCCGATCATTAATAATACCAGCGATAGGATGATTGGGTAAGAAATCGAACTGTTTCTTGGAAAGTAGTTTATGAATGCGAAGCCGCGCGTTTGGTCGATGCAGTGAAAAAGTGGGTTCCAGTCGAACATTGCAAGCATGAAAGACGGTAATGTGTTGGCAACGAACATCTTGCCAGATGCGATCATGTTTGCGCGTTGGTATACTGTGCTGCCGATGCTTGTGAAGGTTGGAAACCATGGCTTGAGTGCTAAAAAAACAACACCTACCGCGATCCCCGAAAACCAAGCAAGCATCAACATGTTAAAAGCGCCGATGGGATCATCAATCGAAATCTTTGAGATTGTCGCATGGTAAAGAAAGAGCACTGCAACAAGTGTCAGAACCTGAATATAGAGTGCGCTGAGTGCGCTTGCGATAATCGAAATAATTGTGTTCATGGGCGCGTGTTTCATCATTGGCGAACTGGGTCCCTCAGACTTCACAACGGCACTCATCGTTTTCGTGTGTGTCATGAACAGAAAAATTCCAGACATTATGTAGACTAGAAAATCACCCCTGAGCCCAGCACTTCGCAGTCCAAGGACAGTAAACATGACGTAGAAGGCGATCACGAAAGTCACGGCCTGCACCATATTAATGAGAATCGATAAAACGGCATTCCCGTGTGTTTTTCGCACATTACGCACGACCGAATGGTAGATGAGTTCTGAGGTGCTGATCGCAGACTCAAGGGTCGTTTTGGGAACTGATTGTTGAAACATTGCCTATGCCATCCACCGAACGAAGCAGTTTTGAAGGGGAATTCTTGCTGATCCCTGATAGCTTGACCATAAGGGGTGGCGGGACGTGATTCAACCGAAGGTGATGCAGGAGAATTGATTTGGACTTCGAGATACTAATTCCGACTATTCGTAAACTTGCTATCATGGCGGGCGAAAAGATCATGGAAGTCTACAGCGCGAATGATTTTGAAATTAAAGTTAAGTCTGATGAAAGTCCCGTCACAGAGGCGGACGAAACAGCTGATGCAATTATTTCAGAGGGACTACGTGCTGCCTTTCCGAACGTGGCGCTTGTTACCGAAGAACAAGCCGACAGTCATATCGAGTGTGGCGATACATTCTTGATTGTGGATCCGTTGGACGGCACAAAAGAATTTATAAACCGACGTGGCGATTTTACGGTGAATATTGCGTATGTTGAAGATGGTATTCCCAAGCGTGGTATCGTTTTCGCGCCTGCCCGAAATCGGATGTTTTATACCGATGTCGATGGGCGCTCTGTGGAGGAGATTGGCATTTTTGATCCCAACGTGATCGGTGTCAAAAAAACCATTAGCATAGCGAAAGCTGATAATAGCGCATTACTGGTGGTAGCTTCCAAGTCGCATTTGACTGATGAAACCAAAAAGTACATTGAGAAATATCGTGTGTCAGATTTCAAAAGTGCAGGATCGTCTTTAAAATTTTGCCTCGTAGCTAGTGGCGAAGCAGATCTTTATCCGCGGGTCGGCCGCACAATGGAATGGGACACTGCAGCGGGACACGCAGTTTTACTGGGAGCAGGTGGTACGGTGGTACGTTATGACGATCACACCCCGCTGATTTATGGAAAAAAGGACTTTGCCAATTCGTTCTTCGTCGCTCATGCGCCGAGCGTTGAACTTAAGGAGCCTTGATGTCAGTCCTAATTGTCATTCCTGCTCGTTATGAATCAAGTCGATATCCAGGAAAACCCCTGGTTGAATTAACCGGTGCAACAGGGCTATCTAAAAGCCTGATACAAAGATCGTGGGATGCGGCCCGCGCGGTCAAAGGTGTTGATCGGGTTGTTGTGGCAACAGACGATAGCCGTATCAGCGAAGCGGCGAGTGCGTTTGGCGCTGACGTTGTGATGACGTCATCCGAGTGCGAGAATGGTACAGAACGCTGTGCCGAAGCTTTCGATAATTTGGGCGGTGAATTTGACATCGTTGTTAATCTGCAAGGTGACGCGCCTCTGACACCGGCTTGGTTTGTCGAAGATCTGGTGCAGGGGTTGCGCAGCGACCCAATGGCTGAAGTCGCAACGCCCGTTTTGCGCTGTGACGGACGCGCCCTCAATGGGTTTCTGAACGATCGAAAGGCTGGCCGTGTTGGCGGTACAACGGCGGTATTCACGAAAGATCGATATGCGCTATATTTTTCCAAGGAAGTCGTTCCATTTACATCGCAAACCTTTGCAGACGGTTCTAAAACGCCAGTTTTTCATCATGTCGGTGTGTATGCTTATCGTCCCTCAGCGCTTGGCGCGTATCCGCGCTGGAAAGCTGGTCCTTTGGAGCAGCTAGAAGGCTTAGAGCAGCTCCGATTTATGGAGCATGGCCGACAGGTTTTGTGTGTTGAGGTCGATTCGATGGGCCGGCAGTTTTGGGAGCTCAATAATCCGGAAGATGTACCTAGAATTGAAGCAATGATGGTCGAAATGGGAACCGCGTGAGTACTATCTCAGTAAGTGTGGTAGTCGTTAGTCGCGGGAGGCGAACTGCGTTAAAACGCTGCCTGACAGGAATTTCACAACTTGCAAATACGCTGTTTGAGGTGATCGTTGTATCGGATGCTGAGGGTTTGGACGCTGTTGCTGAGTTAGCTTTCAGCAATGATGTCAAATGTGTTCACTGTAAGGTCTCGAACATTTCAGTTGCCCGTAATATCGGCATCTCCCACGCAATGGGCGATATAGTGGCGTTTATAGATGACGATTCTGTGCCTGAAACCGGCTGGTTGTACCACCTGACATCACCTTTTCAGTCGAGTGACGTTGTGGCAGCTGGTGGCTTTGTGCGGGGCCGTAACGGAATATCCATGCAATGGACAGCCCAAACTGTCAGCCGAACCGGTGAAACTTCTCCATTTCAGTTGGAAACGCAGAACCCTGTTGAACTGCACCCTGTAGATGGACGTTCAATAAAAACAGAGGGCACCAACATGGCCTTCCGGCGCGAAAAATTGGCTGAGTTAGGAGGTTTCGATCCTTCATTTAAGTATTTTCTCGACGAAACTGATTTAAATTTGCGGCTTACGCAGGCTGGGTTGACGACGGCAATCGTTCCACTGGCTGAAGTGCATCATGGGTATCTCGCCAACTTCCAAAGGAATGGCGCCCGTATTCCGCGAGACTTGAAGGAAATTGGTGCTAGCCTTGCAGTATTTTTGCGAAAGCATTGTCCCGATAGTGAGTTTGCGGCCACCATCAAGAAATTCAAAGAAGGACAAAGAAAGCGGGTACTGCGCCATATGGTACGAGGCAATGTCATGCCTGGAGATGTTGGACCGTTGATGCGCAGCTTTGAGCGTGGAGTTGATGAAGGAAAGTCCCGTTCTCTAGGTCGGTTACCGCCAATCTCTTGCACATCAGTCAGGTTTCAGGAATTTCCAAGCCGTTTTCGGTCTGCGATAGTTCTGTCAGGCCGCGTTTGGAAATACAGAAGTATTCGCCGAAAAGCTGCACGTCTTGTCTCACAAGGATACATTCCATCTGTGTTTTTGTTCAGCCCGACGGCGCTTTTTCATAGGGTGCGATATGACGATCGTGGATTCTGGGAGCAGGCTGGAGGCTTGTTTGGACGATCTGATAGGTGCCAGGCATTGTTTCGCTTGGAGCGGTTTTCAAAGAGATTAGAAGCCGAAGTGTACCGCGTTGCAAAACAACGCTTGCTGCCTGATAAGCAGAGAGGCTCTGATTTAGAGGACGCGTAGATGTCAAAACGTACCGCACTCGTAACTGGTTCAGCTGGTTTCATCGGATTTCATACAGCCAAACAGCTATTGGCTAATGGATGGTCGGTAATCGGGCTGGATGCATTGACAGATTACTATGACGTCACGCTAAAAGAGCGACGCCATGCAATCTTGGCTAAAAATTCCAATTTTGAGGCCATAGTTGGGCGACTGGAGCAACCTAACTTGTTGCTAGAGCTCTTCAAAAATCACCGCCCAAGTGCTGTGATTCACTTAGCGGCTCAAGCTGGAGTTCGCTTTTCAATCGATGATCCGCGCTCGTACGTCCAAGCAAATTTAGTTGGCTCGCTGGAGCTTTTGGAAGCTGCGCGGGCTTTTCCACCAGCGCACCTACTTTTAGCATCTACAAGCTCGGTTTACGGTGCAAACACCGAAATGCCCTACGCGGAAACCAATAAGACTGACGCGCAGATGTCGTTCTACGCAGCGACCAAAAAGGCTAATGAGGTCATGGCTCATTCCTATGCCCACCTTTATGGGCTTCCAATAACCATGTTTCGCTTTTTTACGGTTTATGGGCCCTGGGGCCGCCCAGACATGGCGCTATTCAAGTTCACCAAAGCGATTTTGGAAGATCAACCCATCGACATCTACAACCACGGGGATATGAGCCGGGACTTTACCTATATCGACGACTTAGTTTCTGGAATCGTATCTTTAATCGACGTGGTGCCGCCAAATCCAGAATCCCACCAAAGCCAATCTAAAATTGATAGTTTAAGCAAGGTTGCACCATGGCGCGCAATTAACATTGGCAATGGCCAGCCTGTGAAGCTGATGGCGTTTATCGATGCGGTTGAAAAAGCTATCGGGATAAAAGCAAAAAAAAATTTCATGCCCATGCAACCTGGTGACGTCCCTGCCACCTGGGCATCTGCAAACCTGTTGGACGAATTAACGGGTAGTCGTCCGCAAACCCCCATCATTGAGGGCGTTGGCAAATTTGTCGAATGGTACCGCGAATTTTATGCGGTTTGAATAGCATGTCTTAGTCTGAAGATATTGTCGCATTGGTATAGTTTCGATTGTTTCATTGGCGTTCCTCGAACTTTGGGAATACTGTCTCAAAACAGATGTGGTAGAGTCAAAAAACTATGCAAAAAAAAGTTACAAAAGCAATTTTCCCTGTGGCTGGCTTAGGCACACGCTTTCTCCCGGCAACAAAATCTGTTCCCAAAGAAATCATGACTTTGGTGGATCGACCGCTAATCCAATACGCGATCGACGAAGCGAGAGAAGCGGGCATTAAGGAATTTATCTTTGTAACCGCGCGCGGCAAGGGAGCGCTAGAGGATTATTTTGACCGCGCTCCTCAGCTAGAGCAGGAATTGAAGAGCAAGAATAAGACGGAATTATTGGATGTGTTGAAGTCCACTTACATGGATAGTGGAGCGATTGCCTACATCCGGCAGCATCAGGCTCTTGGGTTAGGGCACGCAGTACGATGTGCACACCGACTCGTTGCGAATGAACCGTTTGCTGTCATTCTTCCAGATGATGTGATTGCGAGTGAGACCGGTTGTCTAAAACAGATGGTGGATGCATACGCAGAAACCGGAGGCTGCATGGTCGCAGCGATGGAAGTCGCGCAGGCGGACACAAGTGCTTACGGAGTGCTTGATGTTAAAGAAGACATTGGATCGCTGGTATCGGTTCGAGGCATGGTCGAAAAGCCATCCGCCAACGAGGCGCCCTCGAATCTAGCAGTGATTGGAAGGTATATCCTTACACCGGATGTTCTTAAAAACCTCAGAAAACAAACAGCGGGAGCAGCAGGTGAAATACAGCTAACTGATTCTATTGCCGCCGAAATTGATCAAGGGCGTGAGGTTTATGGATATAGGTTTGCTGGACAGCGATATGATTGCGGCTCCAAGATGGGATTTTTGCAGGCAACCGTGGCATTCGGGCTGGCGCGCAACGACCTCGGTGATGAATTTAGGGTCTATTTGGAGGAAATGGTTGCGTCACGGAAAGCGGCTCAATAATAGAAATTTTCAGAATATAAAGATAGTGTCCACAATCTATGATGTCTGCTGAGCTTCTTAAAATATCTCGGGTGCAATCGCCGTTATGACAAACAGCCTAAAAACACTTTAAACATGCCTCGATACCACATGCGTGCTGACCATTCCGTGTGATTGTGATTTAATACAGCTATAATTTTTCTGGTTAGACCAACAAAACTTTTGACACTTCTTTTTACAGGCTTTTGGCGCTGCTGTGACTTACCAGAAATTGTTTGGCTTTGGTTTTAAAGTAGACAAAGAAAAATGATGAATTAGGCTGATTTCTGAAGCCCAACATTAGAGTAAGTGATTACTGACGCCTAGCGATGCCACCAGGACGGGCAGTATGTTTAGAAGACCAACCGCTCGCCTTTTTGAGGTGACCAGACTTATGCGCTTGTACGCCAATCGCCCCACGGGCGTTGACCGCGTGTGTCTCGCCTACTTGAATGCACTGATAGGCGAACAAGAGCCTTGTTTCGGTCTTGTGCGCACCCGTTTCGGATATTTGCTGTTTGATCAGGTCGGTTTATTAGCGATTCAGCAACGGCTTCAGCAGAAGAAACAATGGCTGAAACCGAATATTCTTCATCGCTTTTTTATCCGGAAATTACAATGGGAACAGCCAGCCGTTGAGGCCGAGTTGCGTAAGTTGTGTCTCGCACGGTGCACCCCGAGGTTTCTTGCTAGAATGTTGCGCCGAAATTTACCTGAGGGCACCGTGTATGTGAATGTTGATCAAGCAAACTTTTCTGCCAGGCACTTACAGGCGATACGCACTTTGCCAGGAATGAGGGTTGCCTTGTTTATCCATGATGTCATTCCACTGGATTTTCCTGAATACCAGACACCTGAAGCATACAAAAAATTTGAGGTAATGCTGGAGTGCGCACGCGTATATGCCAACGTCATATTAACAAACTCGCATGTGTCAAAAGAGGCTATTACCAAGCATATGTCGCATCATGGGCAGGTACCGGAAATCACAGTCGCACATCTTGGTGTGACTGAAGATTACTTCCAGTTTCAAAATAGTCGCCCTGCCCCGTCTTTTTCAAAACCTTATTTTGTGTATTTAGGCACAATAGAGCCGCGCAGAAACATACCGATGTTGCTCGACATTTGGGACAGGTTGTCGGAACGGCTGGACAAAACGGAAATACCTCATCTCGTGATTTGTGGTCGACGGGGTTGGATGGTGCAAGAGTTGACAGATCGACTTGATAGTTCGTCATTACGAGGAAGCGTCCTGCATGAGTACAATGATCTAGAAGATGATCAGATTTTCAATATTCTCAGCAATGCTACCGGAATGCTTTTCCCCAGCAGGGTTGAGGGATTTGGACTTCCTCCGGTTGAGGCAGCAATGTTGGGAACCCCTGTCATTTGCAGCGATTTGCCCGTTTTTAAGGAAATCTTGGGTGATTATCCCGTTTACGTAGGGGTTTCTGACAGCTATTCATGGGAGAAAGTTATATTATCATTAGCAGGAGCGTATTTCGGTTCCGAGGGACGAGACGATCAGGGTCGATCAGGTTTTTCTCCACCAAGTTGGGATGCGCATTTCAAAACCGCCCTTCGGGAAACGTGACATACATAGCCCTGTCCTGCCGTAAGGCGAAACGAGCAAAGGAGACGATTTGGGCGTTTTGCAATCATATCGGCTCCGTGTGAGACGACGTACACGGTTGGTTCGGGCAATTCGTAAAAGGCGCGAGCTGCATAGCATCGCCGACCGTACAAAACGAATTAAACCAAACGATCTTTTGTTGTTCTCAACCCAGCGAAATGAACAGGTGCGCCTGCCTTTTTTTCTCCAGTACTATCGGGAAAAGGGCGTTAGTCATTTCCTTATTGTGGATAACGACAGCTCTGATGGATCGATGGAGTATTTGGCAGAGCAACCGGATGTGTCGGTGTGGCACACACGTCATTCCTACAAGAAGTCCAAATATGGAGTGGATTGGCTCAATTGGTTGCAGTTGCGCTATGCTCACGGCCATTGGTGTATGGTTGTCGATCCAGATGAGTTTTTCATTTACCCGTTTTGTGACACACGTCCAATTACTGCACTGACAGATTGGCTGGACGCAAGTTCTATCCGATCGTTTAGTGCTATGTTACTCGATATGTACCCGCGGGGCCCCATCACTGATCACCCTTACCGCGAGGGCCAAAATCCTTTTGATATTGCTTGTTGGTTTGACGCGGGAAACTATACGATGACAAAGAACCCGGATTATGGAAATCTCTGGATTCAGGGTGGCCCAAGATCGCGCGTGTTTTTTCCTGAAAATCCCGAGATGGCGCCAGCGCTTAACAAGATCCCACTAGTTAAATGGAACCGTCAGTATGCCTACGCTAGTTCGACCCACATGCTGCTTCCGCGAGGGTTGAACCAAGTTTATGATGAGTGGGGCGGTGAAAAGGCATCAGGCCTTTTACTTCATGCAAAGTTTTTGGACACCTTTACTGCTAAAGCAGAAGAAGAATTGGAGCGCCATCAGCATTATTCGGCAAGTGCGGAGTACCAAGCTTATGCAAAAAGATTGCGAGATAATCCCGAGCTGTGGTGCAAGTGGTCAGAAAAATACATCAACTGGAGGCAGCTTGAAATCCTTGGTCTAATGTCCAAAGGCAATTGGGCATGAGTGTTGGCATTTTAATGTTGGTGCATACCGCTTTTGATCGGGCTGAACAAATAGCTCGTCATTGGGTGAAGTATGGATGCCCTGTTGTGATCCACGTTGACTTGAATGTGAAATCAAAGACGTGCAAAAAATTCGAGAATGCTTTGGTTGATCTTGATAATGTTCAGTTTTGCAAACGGCACCGCTGCGAATGGGGTGCTTGGGGGCTTGTTGCAGCATCGCAGTCCGCGGCTGAGTTGATGCTAGCCGAATACCCGGATGTAAAGCATGTTTATCTTTCTTCGGGGTCTTGTTTGCCACTGCGTCCGGTAGAGGAACTTAAGGATTACCTGAAGGCGCGGCCTCAGACAGATTTCATCGAGAGTGCGACGACAGCGGATGTGCCATGGACTGTTGGTGGACTTGATAATGAAAGATTCACACTGCATTTTCCGTTTTCATGGCGAAAGCAGCGGTTCCTGTTCGATAGATGGGTAGATATTCAGCGGATGCTGAAGATCAAGCGAAAGCTACCCCCGGGTATTGTCCCTCATATGGGATCGCAGTGGTGGTGTCTGACACGCCAGACGTTGTCAGTAATCCTGCAAAATCCAGAAAGGGCTTTTTTTGATAAATATTTTAAACGCGTCTGGATTCCGGATGAGAGTTATTTTCAAACCTTGGTGCGTGTATACTCGAAAAACATTGAAAGTAGATCTCTTACCCTGAGCAAGTTTGATTTTCAGGGAAAGCCGCATATTTTTTACGATGACCACCTACAATTACTTCGACGGTCTGATTGTTTTGTAGCACGTAAAATCTGGCCGCGTGCTAACCGCCTATATGATGGGTTCTTGCGTGATCCAGATGGTGCAATCAAAATGAGCGAGCCGAATCCTGCTAAAATTGATCGGATATTTGCCAAGGCGGTCGAACGTAGAACCAAAGGTCGCACCGGGCTTTATATGCAGAGCCGTTTCCCCAACGACGGTTGGGAAAATGGAATGACGTTCGGTCGGTATTCCGTTTTTCACGGGTTTTCTGAGCTGTTCGAAGATTTTGAGCCCTGGCTATATAAGGCTACTGGCGCGCAGGTACATGGTCACCTATTTGCACCAGAAAGTGCTGAGTTTACTGAGGGACAAAAAGTTATAAACGGCGCTCTAAGCGCTTCTCCAAAAAACCGGGATTACAACTCAATAGCCTTTTTGACTAATCTGATCTGGAACACACGAGGTGAAAGGCAATGCTTTCAAGTGGGGCCTTGTGACGAAGGTGCTCCGGTTTGGTTTTTTGCCAAAGATCCAAATGCTCAAGTGTCTGTAATAAGTGGTGCTTGGGCCTTGCCGTTATTCAAGGCGAATCAAAACTTTGCTGATATCCGCAAAGAAGCCGCCCGATTACAAAAGCTGGAAAATAAACAGCTTTGGGCGTTACGGTCACCTTATGCCAAGGCGCGGGTGCGCATCTGGACTATGGCTGAATTCATCGAGGCACCGATGGAACCGCTCCAGATGATCATTGATGAAATTGGCGCCGGCGCAGCAAACCGTCTTGCTGAAGCGCCTCGAATGACAGATCTAAGCGGATTTGGACAGTTTCTACAGAACTTGAAAAACCAAGGCATGCATCCGTATTTAATGGGAGATTTTCCAGTAGAAACCCCTGAACAGAGGCAAAAAATGCCACAACGTAAACCATATTTGGTACAAAAATAGAAAATGTCGAAAAAATTTGATTACTTTGTGGTTTTCGCAGAAATGCGCACAGGCTCCAATTTTTTAGAAACCAACATAAATGCATTTCCTAGCCTCGCCTGCCACGGTGAAGCGTTTAATCCGCACTTTATTGGCTATCCTAACAGAGACACTGTTCTTGGCGTTACATTAGAGGAACGTACTCTCAATCCAACTTTATTGATCAATGCGATTAAAGATTCGGATCTTCTTGCAGGATTTAGGTTTTTTCACGACCATGACCCGCGCGTCCTTGATTATTGTCTCAGTGACCCGCGTTGTGCCAAAATTATTTTGATCCGAAATCCACTCGATAGTTATGTGTCGTGGAAGATTGCGAAGGCAACGGGTCAATGGAAGCTTACAGATATTACCCGGCGCAAAAGCAGTAAGGTTCACTTTGACGGTGCGGAGTTCAAGAGACATGTCGAAAACCTTCAGGAATTTCAAGTCACTCTAATTAAAAAGCTGCAATTGTGCGGCCAAACTGCCTTTTATGTGGCGTATGAGGATCTGCAGGACGTGCAGGTCATGAACGGATTAGCCAAGTTTTTAGGTGTCGATGAAGAGTTAAAGGTTCTGGACCGTTCTCTTAAGCCTCAAAACCCCAGCCCGATGTCGGCAAAGGTTTCCAATTATGAGCAGTTGGCCGCTGGATTGGCAGAGCTTGACAGGTTTAATCTAACGAAGACCCCAAACTTTGAACCGCGGCGTGGACCTTCCGTACCAACCTATTTGGCAGGAGCTGTTACACCTTTACTGTATTTGCCCACCCGGTCTGGCCCTGAGGAGGAAGTTGCGCGATGGCTAGCGTCGCTGGATGGTGTTCCCGTTGAAAAGTTATTGAGCCATTTTAACCAAAAGGATTTGCGCCACTGGAAGCGGACTCATGTTGGTCACAGAACATTTAGTGTAATTCGTCATCCCGCACTCCGTGTTCATCATGCTTTTTGTCAGCATATTTTATGGGCACAATCGGGTAGGTTTCGAAAAATTCAAAAGACATTGCGCAAGGTATACAAATTATCCCTGCCTGAGGATCCGTTGTCCCCGGAATATGATGTTGCAGCCCACAAGAAGGCTTTCGTCGGGTTCCTTAACTTTGTGAAGGCGAATTTAGCTGGACAAACTGCTTTGCGCCAAGACGCTCACTGGGCGACTCAATCGGGTGGGCTTCGCGGATTTGGAGACCTCGCCTTACCTGACATGATTATACGTGAGGACGAAATGTGCAGGTATTTGCCAGTATTGGCCAAGCAGGTAGGGAGAAATGATGCGCCCAAGCCTAATGTTGCGGAGAACGATAAGCCATTCTCATTGAGTGATATTTACGATGCTGAGATCGAAGACTTAATTGGCAATATTTATCAGCGCGATTTCTGGGTCTTTGGATTTGATTGCTGGAAATGATTGGCACAAGTCACCTTGTTAGGCGGCTTGCACCTTATCTGTTTCCGTCAGGATCGTGAACAGTGTGGTAGTGTCCTGATTGGCACGCAACTTGGCGCAGATTGCTGGTTCACGTAACCGGCGTGAGACCTGCGCCAAAGCCTTCAGGTGTTCAACACCAGCATTCTCAGGAGCAAAAAGAGCAAATGCGATGTCAACGGGCTGTCTGTCTACTGCGTTAAAGTCGACAGGTTTTTCTAAAAGGATGAAGGCGCCTACCACACTTTGAAGAGCCTCCAGGCGCGCGTGCGGCAAAGCTACACCATGTCCAACGCCTGTTGGACCGAGGTTCTCGCGATCTTGCAAAGCCTCAACAATTTTCAACGCCTTCAGCCCATAAGCTGACGCAGCTAGATCACCAAATTCCTGAAGCAAACGCTTCTTGCTCGACGCAGAGGTAACAACTTTTACCGCCTCTGGCCTGAGGATCAAAGAAAGGTCCATTTTACCTGTATCTCCTGATGGGGCCCTTACAACCCCAACATTTCACGCTTGTGGATCAATCCAGCCAACATTGCCGTCATCGCGACGATAGACTACGTTCAATCCGTTTTTTGCCTCATTTTTGAAAACCAGGACCGGTGCACCCGCAAGCTCCATTTGCATCACTGCCTCGCCAACACTGAGCGAAAGGATATTAGTTTCCATCTCAGCAACAATTACAGGTTGGAGTGTTTTAGGTTCGGATTCCTCAGCTTCTACTTCTGGCGCGAGGATATACGAGGACGCGCCGAAGAGTTCAACCGGTTCTGAACGTTCACGGTGATGATCTTTGAGGCGGCGCTTGTAGCGACGAAGTTGTTTCTCCATTTTTGCATTGCATTCATCGAATGCTGTATAGATTTCTGTGGCATGCGCTTTAGCTTGAGCAGTCAGGCCTGTTGACAGGTGAACAGTGGCTTCACAAACAAATTCATGTGCGCTTTTGGAGAAAATAATATTCGCGTCCGTGGGTCGCTCTGCGTATTTGCTAACGACTGAACTCAGTTCATTTTTGACATGAGTCTGAAGGGCTTCGCCAATATCGATGTGTTTTCCAGTGATTTGATAGCGCATCCTGTCTCCTTTTTTGATTACATTCTAGACCAAGAGCCTGCAGTAACTGTGGTATTTGTTATTAGGTCCAAACGCTGGAATTGGATATTTCTGAACTTTGTATTCGATCTGGCCTTCTGATCGAGGCTGCTTGGAGCGACGTGGTGTTTAATCTAAATAACATACCACATATTTGAGGATTTGTGGGCCGAAGTGTCAATGATCGGAATCAATTTCTAGGCGAAATTCAACCGATGAAAATTAGGAGATGCGAAAGTTGTCACCGAGATAAACTCGGCGCACATTTTCGTTTTCGACGACGTCGTCAGGTGTACCAGACATCAGAACTTTTCCATCATGAAGGATATAAGCCCGATCGACGATTTCGAGGGTTTCTCGTACGTTGTGATCTGTGATTAAGACGCCAATACTGCGTTTCTTGAGATCTGCGACTAGGTGACGAATATCCCCAACAGAGATTGGATCAACACCGGCAAAAGGCTCGTCGAGTAAGAGATATTTGGGGTTAGCTGCAAGGCAGCGTGCGATTTCAACACGGCGCCTTTCTCCCCCCGATAATGCTAAAGCGGGTGCCCTGCGTAGATGTTCAATCGAGAATTCGGAAAGTAGCTCTTCCAAGCGTTCACGGCGCTTATGTCTGTCTTTTTGGGTGATATCCAGAATCGCGATAATGTTATCTTCGACGGACAAGCCCCGAAATATCGACATTTCCTGTGGCAGGTAGCCGATGCCAAGTTTGGCTCGACGGTACATCGGCAGTCTTGTTGCGTTGCGGCCGTCAATTGTTACTTGTCCACCTTCTGGAAAAACCAGCCCTGCGATCGTGTAAAACGCAGTTGTTTTACCCGCGCCGTTCGGTCCCAATAAAGCCACAACTTCCCCACGGTTGAGCTCCATCGAAAAATCACGAATAACAACCCGCTTACGATAAGCCTTACGCAGATTTTTAATTCGCAGGCCCGACTGTCCATCAGACACTGTAAATTTCGGTTTAGTCATGGTTACTCCGACTTCAGAATGGTCTTAACGCTGCCGTGCATTTCTGCCGTATTATCGCGCAAATTCATAGTCATCTCGTCAGCCATTATGGTGTTGATGTCCTGAACAACTGTTACATTTCCTCGCATCAAAACTGTTCCGTCTTCGATACTATACTCAGCCATATCTGCTTCCGCGATATCGGGTCCCTGTGTCAACAAAACTTCTCCAGTGGCCACCAGCCTCGCGATACCGCTTGTGTCGCTGCTGTAGTGAACGTTGACCTTGTCAGCTTTCATGCGCATTTCACCCTGCGCGATGTTTACATTTCCCTTAAAAATGGCACTTCCATCGTTTTGGTTGACTGAAAGGCTATCTGCTGTGACTTCAACTGGCAATTTTGTGTCTTGTCCAGAGTTGCCAAATGCAACTTGAAAACCCTGCGCAATTGTCTCTAACGGGTTGATAAAAAACACGAAAATTAACATTAATCGAAAGATAGGCACGTGTCACCTCGTGGTTTCTTTAGGAAGGTATATCAGTTTCACACCCTTTGTGAAAAACAAATAAATTACATCAGTGTCTTTCGCGGGTCTTAATGCCATTCTGCCCGCTTTGAAGGTTCCCAATGGTCCAGATGCGTGGATTTCGTTACCGCTTTCTGCACGAATCTCTGCAAGGCCAAATGTCATGGAACTGGTTTTGACTGTGTAGTCTGCTGATGTGTTCATAACCACATCGCCTTTGAGAACAATTTCCTGGTATTCCTTGTCAGCGACGCCCTGATTGGCAGTAACGTTGTACTGATCACCACTAATCGTATTAATCCGAGCCATCAGATTCATGACGATTGTTTCCTCTGGACTCTCGAGATCTGGTTGCGCTGATTCTGCTTTTAGTATCAGGCTGTGTCCGTGTTCTGTTTGACCCGAAAAAAAGGGTGCGGTGATTTGCTGATTTTTCAGGCGTTTTTGGAGTTCGATCTGTGCAAAAGGGATCGCTGCATCAAGATCAAGGTCACGGGGGACAAGAAACAGGGTGCTAAGTAGTCCAAGTGCTGAAAGTGGAAGCAGGACTTTAAGTGCGGTTATAAATTGCGAGTATGTAAGCGACGGCAACACAATTTAGCCTAAACCAGCGCGCAGGCAGTCGTGTATGTGCAATAACCCAACCGCATTCCCGGCCCCCTGCGGCTCGACCACAAAGAGACAGGTAATTTTATGTTGGTTCATAATCGCTACTGCTTCTTCTGCAAGGGTTTCAGGGGAAATCGTTTGAGGTGACTGCGTCATAACATCCTCAGCTACGTAGTCCAAAAGGCCCGACATGTGTCGGCGAAGATCACCATCTGTTACAATACCGACGAGCGTACCTAATCCGTCTGCAATTCCTGATACACCAAACCCTTTTTGACTAATTTCGATCAGTACATCCGACATGGACGTCTGTGTATTGGCAAGCGGCAAAGCCTCGCCACAATGCATCAAGTCTTTGACACGCGCTAGTTGTGCACCAAGTTTGCCGCCAGGGTGAAATTCACGAAAGTGTTCAGGAGTGAATTGTCGGTGCTCCATAAGAGCAACAGCTAGTGCGTCGCCGAGGGCGAGAGACATGGTGGTAGAGCTGGTCGGTACGACACCCTTACCGCATGCTTCGTCGGCCAAGGGAAGTATTAAGCCGATGTCGGATTGTCTAATCAAAGTTGAATTAGCGCGGCTAGCTATTCCAATAAGCTTGATATTGAACCGCCGAGTATAGGCAATCAGATCAGCCAGCTCGGGCGTTTCACCTGAATTCGATAAAACAAGCACAACGTCGCCTCGCGCCATCATGCCCAAATCTCCATGGCTAGCCTCGGCAGGATGCACGAAATGTGCTGGAGTGCCGGTTGATGCAAAAGTCGCCGCAATCTTGCGGGCGACGTGGCCGGATTTTCCCATACCGGATACGATCACCCTACCTTTGGTGGATAAAAGCAATTCAACAGCATCCGCAAACTCAGTACCAATGGTGGACTCAAGTTGTTGAAGCGCATTCGCTTCGGTTGCGACGACACGCCTAGCCGTTGTTACAAAAGTTCGTCGATCAAATTCGTTCATCAATGCGCAAAAATATCCTGCTCGGGCCAGCCCGCGAGATCCAGACGGGCGCGCACCGGCAGGAATTCGAAACAAGCCTGTGCCATTTCGGCGCGGCCTTCTCTTTCGAGACGCTTGTTCAACTCGTCACGCAACTGATGTAGATACAGCACGTCAGAGGCGGCATAGTCCAACTGTGCGTTGGTTAACGTTTCTGATCCCCAATCACTCATCTGCTGCTGCTTGGAAATATCGATCGATAGCAGTTCCTGAAGTAAGTTTTTCAGCCCGTGTCGATCAGTATAAGTGCGTACCAACTTCGAGGCAATTTTTGTGCAATAAACTGGGGCTGTGAGTGTGCCAAAGGCCTGATACATGGCTGCGATGTCAAAACGGCCAAAGTGGAACAGTTTGAGGGTTTTGGTGTCTTCCAGAATCCTGCAAAGATTAGGTGCATCGGTTTGACCCTTACTAACCTGAATCAAGTGGGCGTCACCGTCACCATCCGACATTTGTATCACACACAAACGGTCTCGATGCGGATTGAGTCCCATCGTCTCGCAGTCGATGGCCACCACAGGACCCAGCGTCAGATCGTCCGGCAAATCGTTTTGGTATAGGAAATTCACTTTAATCCCTCAAAGTTTGAGCACTTCATTGTCTACTGTTTCCGTTACTCTGTTTCAATATGCCTATATAGACAAAAACATAATGCGGCGGGTTCTTGCTTTCATCAGTCGGGGTATCCGAACATCCCTGAGGGAGTGGTTGCTGGCTTCAGTTGCTTTCGAATTCGTCCGTGTAAAAGTTCATTTGGCAAGCATACAGAGCCTCAATATTTGCTTTACCACAGGCGTGCTGATACTTACATTCTCTTAATGGAAACTCGCCCACCAACCCCAAACCAAGATGCAATCATTCAGTGTGTGCGGTCGCGGGTGGGACCAGATGCGCCGCGCGTTGAACAGGTTGAGGTGGATGGAAAGAAGTACTGGATCAAGCGGCCGGAAAAACTGAATTGGCGGTTTCGCCTGCAAAAAGGGAGTCCCAAAATCGCTTTTGAGCGAGAGCGAGCCGCATTTCATGACATGAATGGATATGAAGTGCCAGTACCTCAACTATGTGCAGAGGGAAAAGATTTTCTCGTTCTACCCGATTGCGGACCTGACCTGCGCACACTTTTTCGGAACGAGAAAGTTGAAGAGCGAAGACACGCATTGCTCATGGAGGCAGCCCGGACGTTAGGCGTATTTCACAAAAAGGGTTTCAGTCATGGGCGGCCCAGTCCAAAAGATATGTGCCGGTCCGACTCGGGAGTTTTAATGCTTGATTTTGAGCGTTATCGACAAAAGAACAATACACTCAAAGGACAAGCGCGCGACCTTGTGATTTTTGCATTTAATGTTATCGCACACTCTCCGAATGTACGGGGCAGCCTTTCGGAAGCGATGGAGGTGTATCGTGGTGCGGCTCCTGACGGAACATGGCAATTATCATCGCAATGGTGCAGGCGTATGCGCTGGGCCAAGTATTTGGTCAAGCCAGCGCAATGGTCTGAGGGAAACCGTTCGAAAGAATTTAAAGCTATTCCGCAACTTTTCGATCTTTTCGCTGGAAAGGCATAGCAAGTAAAAGCAATTTTATCAGAAATTAAAAACTTGCGTGTATAGTCAAAATGGGCGCCTGACTGTCGACGTGCATCGAAACATCTCCATCATATTAATTGATAGGTTGAATAGTTCGTCGATAACAGAAGCTCTGCAATCCATCGACGCTTGCGACGTCGATGGCAGCAGTATTTTTCCTCCAAGATGCTGCTCCCTAATTCTGGGCGCTGTAAAACGTTTAGAATGCATTCCATCTTTTGAAATATTTAGGCTGAGCTCACGAAACATCATGTATCGCCGCAGCAATTTTTAAACCTGATCAAGTGCGATCATCGAGGCAGGCATTCAAAGCCGATAAGTCTGGCCTGTCGTAGCGTGTGAGAGCAACTGATACTTGCCTGCGAGCCATCGCCCCTGGCCACTGATCTGGCAACAGAATGTCCGCAAGCAAGCTTTGTCGTAAAATAAGCCGGCGCCAATGATGCAAGATGATTAGACGAAGAATTGTCCGGTCAACAATGGTTGTTGGAACTTGCTCTGAAAGAACGGTCCTTATAGCTTTTTGCAGAATATAAAACTCAGATTGAAGTGCGCTTGGCGCAATGATTTCTGTGATCCAGTCAGGAACCGGGTTTGCCTCAAGAGGCATTTGTAAGTAGTTGGGGGGAAGCGTCGCATCTCCCAAAAAAAGCGCAATTCGGGTCGATAGGTTGCAAGCATTCTCCGGAAGTGTATTGGCAAAGTCAGTGGCAGATACCGATGGAGGAGCCACAATTAGGTAGATTGGGATTTTTTTGGGTGGGTTGCTTTGATAGATTCGATTGCGCACGGAGACAACCATCGTTTGGCCTTGATTTGACAGGTAATAATTTGAGCTGCGACCGTCTCGTTCAGTACGAATCCATCCGTCTCGGCGGAGTCGATGCAGCGCAACCCGCAACGCCTGATTATTAACACCAAGTCGGGCTACGAGGTGGCCTAATGCACGACCTGTGATGAAATCTTCTGGCTTTTGGCAGAGATCACCCAGAATAGTAATCACCAAACTCCATACTCTGATAGGTCCGCAATTTGCGAAGAACTGAATATCTTTGTTTAGATCAGTGTTCTGCATAGGAAAACCTTATTGGTGCTTGCGGGTTTGCTCAAGCAGTTCAGGTGGTTGTATTACAGATAACCGCACATGTACCCACACATAGATATCTGGCTGGTTGTTGTTGAAATATCGCCAATTAAAAAATTTAGGGAGCCCGACAGATGAATTGACCCAAGTCAAGTCGGGGGTCGGGACGCCCCATTAGATAGAAGCAAACCGACAACGGAAGAGATTCTAAATGCGCGCTTGCTTGGCTCATGCCACACGATATATCCGTTGTGTTTTCCGTTTTCGTGGTAGATTTTCCTTTGTCCTTGTTGTGCTTGCACTAATTTTGCAGCTTTTGGGCCCGTCTCTAGTGCAAGCCGCTGTTGTGTCAGGAGGTGATTGGATTGAGATTTGTTCCGACGCGGGGGCTGTTTGGATTAGAGTGTCGCCCGAAGACACAGTCAGACCATCTGAAGAAACGCCAAAAAATTGCGAATGCCGCGATTGTTCTTTTTGTCTACTTGCAGCTAATGCGATCTCACCATCGGCTGCAATACTAACTGGTCCCACACCCGACTTTTGCGTCCGTGGAAACGGTGTTGGTCACCGAATTTTGTTTGAAAAAAAGTTTGAACGTCCGATGACCCGAGGTCCACCGGTGCCGTTTCTATCAGAAACGTACTGCGGGTGGGCCAGCTTCACAGCGCGCATCGTCACAGAAGGGGGCGAATTGTGAAAGTGAAGCGCATAATATTTTCTTGGCTAACCGCTGCTGTCTTTATCTTTTGCGCGATTGTTGCTGCGGAGGTGCGCGCAGACAGCTTGGCCAGTTTTTTACCTGAGATTATACCTGCAGATCTGGTGCCTGGGGCGGATGCTTTTGGCTCAGTCCGCAAAGATGTAAAAGTTGCACCAGTTCTCAAGGATGGCGAAATTGTTGCATGGGCGTTTCTGACATCAGATTTCGTTGGAACAACGGGATATTCGGGAAAACCGATACATGTTGTAGCTGCAATTGACGCCAACGCTGTGCTGACTGGTGTCAAGTTAGTCAAGCATTCAGAACCAATTGTCTTAATTGGGATACCCAATTCTAAAATGGTCGATTTGACCGAGAGCTACGCTGGCTTGGACCTAAAGGTCGAAGCGGAAACAGGTGGCGAGGGACATGATCTTGACATTATCTCTGGGGCAACTGTGACAATCATGGTGATCGATGACAGCCTTGTGCGTGCAGGTATCAAGGTAAGCCGGGCGCTTGGCTTGGGTGGTTTATCGCCGGTTAAATTAAAGCCAAGGCGCGAACTTGATCTAAACGAGGGGTCGGTTCGGGACTGGATGTCCTTGACCGGTGATGGCTCTGTTCGGCGGATGACACTGGATATAGGGCAGGTGAATTCTGCATTTGAGGAAACTGGTGATAAGCGGGCAATCGCTCGACCAGAAGATGGGAATCCTGGCGATATATTCATAGATATGCGCTTAGCGCTGGTATCGGTTCCCACAATCGGCCGCAGTTTGCTTGGCGATGCCGAGTACAAGAACCTGACAGATTGGTTGGAGGAAGGCGAGCACGCCATCCTTGTTTTGGGGCGGGGCGTCTATTCCTTTAAGGGGTCCGGCTATGTGCGCGGGGGAATCTTTGATCGTATCCAACTAATACAAGGCGACAACAGTGTAAGGTTCTTTGACAAACAGCAAAAACGGTTGGGTGAAGTAGCTGCTGTTGGTGCACCAAGCTTTACTGAGTTGGACCTTTTCAAAATTCCATCGGATTCTGAATTTGATCCAGCGGAACCGTTCCGTCTGCAACTATTGGTACAGCGCTCAGTTGGTGCATTGGATCGTGTGTTCCTGACATCGGATTTGAGCCATAAGCTTCCCGAACATTACCTACTGCCGGTCCATGCCCCAAGTGTTGTTGAGGATGCGACCGCCGAAGCAGCGGCAAAGTCGGCTCTGTGGAAGCGCATTTGGAAAGACAAAACCGTTGAAATTGGCATTTTGAGTGTGATGCTTTTGATTCTGACTGGAGTGTTCTTTTTCCAGTTTCAGGCTACAGCAAATGCCCGCGTCTTTTATTGGTTTCGTATTGGGTACCTGACCGTCACGCTTGTATTTCTTGGATGGTATGCAAATGCACAACTGAGTGTTGTCAACTTGATGGCGTTGGTCAGTTCGTTGCGTGGTGGGTTCACGTGGGATGCGTTCTTGATGGACCCATTAGTGTTTATCCAATGGTTTGCGATTGCTGCTGCATTGCTGTTTTGGGGGCGAGGCGCCTATTGTGGCTGGCTGTGCCCGTTCGGAGCATTGCAAGAGTTGTTAAACAAGATCGCACGGACTCTAAACATTCCACAGTGGACCTTGCCTTGGGGGCTTCACGAGCGCCTCTGGCCAGCAAAGTATACGATCTTTCTCGGGCTTTTCGGTGTGTCGATGGTGTCGATTCCGTTGGCCGAAACCTACGCTGAAATTGAGCCCTTCAAAACTGCAATTATTCTGAAATTTGTGCGCGAGTGGCCGTTTGTGATTTTTGCTGTGCTACTGCTGATTGTCGGTTTGTTCATTGAAAGGTTCTATTGCCGCTATCTTTGCCCGTTAGGCGGTGCCTTGGCGATACCGGCCCGTATACGCATGTTCGACTGGCTGCGTCGCTACAAGGAATGCGGTAACCCCTGTCAGACCTGTGCCAATGAATGCCCCGTGCAGGCCATTCACCCGACTGGGGAAATCAATCCTAACGAATGTGTAAACTGCCTGCATTGTCAGGTTCTGTACCAGTCTGATGCGAAATGTCCGGTCATCGTTCGCTTACTTAAACGGCGAAAAATGACTGGTTCGACGGAGGCCAAAATTACAAAAGCGTCGCCGCCTAAAAATCACCCTAATGCGAAATCGACAGAAACTTCTTGAAGGAGGAAATTATGTCTGAAGAAGTGAAAAAAAACCTAAGCATTACTCGTCGTGGTATGTTGGGCGCTACGGCCACAGGGGCGGTTCTTGCTTCTGGTGTTGGTGCTGGGTTCCTCGGCAGTACCGGACAGGCTCAGGCCGCGGGAGGTAAATCCACCCTCGAGCCCGGCGAGTTGGACGAATACTATGGCTTTTGGTCATCGGGTCAGGCCGGTGAGTTGCGCATCCTCGGAGTGCCATCGATGCGCGAACTGATGCGAGTTCCGGTGTTCAACCGATGCTCGGCGACAGGTTGGGGCCAGACCAATGAATCTCGGAAAATTATGATGGAAAATCTGCTGCCAGAGACCAAGGCCATGTTGGCAGCTAACGGCAAAGATAATTACGACAATGGTGACCTTCACCATCCGCATATGTCCTTTACAGACGGTACCTATGACGGACGCTTCTTGTTCATGAATGACAAAGCCAACACGCGTGTGGCCCGTGTGCGTTGTGACGTTATGAAGTGCGACAAGATGCTGGAGATACCAAATGCGATGGATATCCACGGTTTACGTCCGCAAAAGTATCCCCGCACTGGGTATATATTTGCAAATGGTGAACATGAGGCGCCTTTGGTCAATGACGGTAAGATTCTCGATAACCCGGATGAATACGTAAACATCTTTACCGCTATTGACGGTGACGAAATGACTGTTGCTTGGCAGGTAATCGTATCGGGCAACCTTGATAACACGGATTGTGACTATCAGGGCAAATACGCCTTTTCGTCATCTTACAACTCGGAAATGGGTATGAACCTCGCTGAAATGACGGAAAATGAGATGGACCACGTTGTCGTTTTCAATATTCAGGCTATCGAAGAAGCGATTGCGGCAGGTGATTATCAAGAACTGAATGGTGCTAAAGTAGTCGATGGCCGCAAGGGTGTTGTTGGTAATCTAACCCGTTACATTCCAATTCCAAACTCGCCACACGGCGTGAACGCTGCACCCGACAAAAAACACATCATGATCAATGGTAAGCTTTCACCGACTGTCTCGGTGATTGACGTAGAAAAGGTGGACGCTCTGTTTTCAGGCAATGCTGATCCACGTTCGGCTATCGTTGCGGAGCCACAACTTGGGCTAGGACCACTTCACACGGCGTTCGATAACCGTGGCAATGCATACACAACACTGTTTTTGGACAGTCAGGTTGTCAAATGGGATATCGCCAAAGCAATCGAAGCTTATGACGGTGCAGATGTTGATCCAATTCTTGATAAGGTAGATGTTCAATATCAGCCAGGGCATAACTCGACATCAATGGGTGAGACTGCTGAGGCAGACGGAAAATGGCTTGTCTCGATGAACAAATTTTCAAAGGATCGCTTTTTAAACGTGGGCCCGTTGAAGCCTGAAAACGAGCAATTAATCGACATTTCTGGTGACAAGATGAAGGTGGTCCACGATGGCCCAACCTTTGCAGAGCCACACGACTCGATAATTGTTCACCGGAGCAAGGTGAACCCGCGCGAGAATTGGGATCGTAACGACCCAACTTGGGCTGAGGCACGAATACAGGCGGAGGCCGATGGCGTGGATCTGGATGACTATCAAGATACGGTCATTCGTGACGGTGACAAAGTTCGGGTTTACATGTCAAGTCAGGCACCTAGCTTTGCACTGGAGCAGTTCACAGTGAAGCAAGGTGATGAAGTAACAGTGTATGTCACGAACCTTGATGACATAGATGACCTGACCCACGGCTTCTGCATGGCAAACTTCGGTGTAGCTATGGAGATTGGACCGCAGGCAACTTCGTCCGTCACATTTGTGGCTGAGCGTCCTGGTGTTCACTGGTATTATTGTCAGTGGTTCTGTCATGCGCTGCACATGGAAATGCGAGGCCGGATGCTAGTAGAGCCTCGTGGAACCTAATCTGTGAAAAGGCTTCTGTACGTATTGCTTTTCCTAATCTCTGCGCCTCTCGGAGCAACCGAGTGGGACGTGCCGGTGCGGGCAGGGGCTATTTCGGAAATACTTGCCAAGGCGGAGAACGGTGATGTTCTTCGCCTGGGTGCGGGTACCTACTCGGAAAATGTGGTGCTTGATTTGGAAGTAAGCCTTGAGGGCTTAGGTCATGCCACAATAGATGGCAAAGGTAATGGCAGCGTAGTAACTGTCAACTCACGCGGTGCTGCAGTGACAGGCTTGACCTTGGTTGGCTCGGGTTCGGATCATGGTGAGATAGATAGCGGCATCAAGCTGAATAAAACGGCTACGGGTGCGGTTGTGACGGGTAACGTGCTGCTAGGTAATCTTTATGGCATTGATATCCATGGAGCGCGTGATGCGCTGGTGAAAGACAATCAGATCCGAGGACGTCAAGACCGTCGGATGAACGATCGGGGAAATGGAATTTATGTCTGGAATGCACCGGGTGCCGTGGTGGATGGTAATGACATCCGATGGGGGCGGGATGGCATCTTCGTAAACTCTAGCAAAAAAAACATTTTCAGGAATAATCTGTTTCGGGATCTACGTTTTGCGGTTCATTACATGTATGCCGACCACAGTGAAGTTTCGGGCAATGTCTCAATTGGAAATGATTTGGGCTATGCGGTAATGTTCACGAGTTACGTAAAAGTTATCGGTAACGTGTCAATCGATGACCGCGAACATGGGGTCATGTTCAATTATACAAACTTCAGCGAAATCCGCGACAACTATGTGCGAGGCGCAAAAGAGAAATGCACATTTCTCTACAACTCGCACAAGAACGACTTCGTTGGAAATTGGTTCGAGGGCTGCGCTATTGGCATTCACTTTACCGGTTCCGATAAGAACAAAATTGTTGGAAATAGTTTTGTTGCCAATCGCACTCAAGTGAAACTTGTAAGTACTAATTGGTATGAATGGTCCGAAGGTGGCAGGGGAAATTACTGGAGTGATAATGCTGGGTTCGACGTGGACGGTGATGCAATCTCTGATACGCCCTTTCGCCCTAATGACAGCATGGATCACGTTCTTTGGACCCAACCTGCAGCAAAATTATTGATAGGTTCACCTGCGGTTCAGTTGGTGCGCTGGTCACAATCGGCGTTTCCGGCGCTGTTGCCTGGAGGAGTGATTGATAGCTTTCCATTGATGTTGCCGAAGAAGCCGGACGCAGGCAGAGAGGTGAAGGAAGATGGATAAGATAAATGCGCGAAATGACTCTGATCCAGTCTTGTTGATCAAAAGCTTAAATAAGTTTCGTGGAAGTGCTCAAGTTTTGCGTGACGTTGATCTAAAGCTTTTTGCTGGGCAGCGGATCGCACTTCTTGGCCATAACGGTGCAGGTAAATCTACCCTGATCAAGACGGTCTTAGGCTTGATTAGTGCTGATGCAGATAAGATTTCAATTTGTGGTTCCAAGCCAGGAAGTAGACAGGCGCGCTCTTTGACTGCATTTCTTCCAGAAGCTATTTCATTCCATCCAGCGCTGACGGGTTACGAGCAACTTGGTATGTTTTCGCGACTAGCCAACGTGAAAGCAGATTTGACCGGTTTGTTGGAACGGGTCGGATTAGGTGACGCGATGCACCGTCGCATCGGTACATACTCAAAGGGAATGCGACAAAGGCTTGGTCTAGCACAGGTTCTGCTAGGACGTCCTAAGTTGGCACTTTTAGATGAGCCGACGAGTGGGCTTGACCCTATTTCAAGACAGGAACTTTATACGATCATTGACGAGCTGGCGGCACAGGGTACGGCGGTTTTGATCGCCAGTCATGCGCTGACTGAAGTAGAGGCGCGTACTGATCGGATCGCTATAATGCGGAAAGGGTACTTAGTTGCAGATGACACACTTGCCGCTCTGACTGCAAATGCGGGTTTGCCTACGCGAGTACGCATTCGAGCGCGTGGAGATGTGGCCGCAATAGCAGTGCAGACGGGTGGTCGGCGCATTAATGGTGCCTCGGTCGAAATCGAAATTCAGACAGCGGATAAAATGACCCTTTTGCGGGAGATCGCAGCGATGGGTGAAGCTGTTGCCGATCTTGATATTACACCACCAAGGTTGGAAGACCTTTACCGTTATTATGCAAAGGAGAGACTGCAATGATGCGTTCTTTAGCTGTTGCAAAATGCGAAATGCACGTATTGCGTAGAAACCGCTGGCTCCTCACAGCCACGTTAATAATGGTGCTCTTTGCTTTAGCGCTGACGTTTGCCGGTAGCGCACCAACGGGATCTTTGGGTGTAGACATGTTGATGGTTTCAGTGGCCTCCATGACGACACTGTCTGTCTATCTCACTCCGTTGCTGGCGCTGATGATTTCATTTGATGCAGTGGCGGGTGAAGTGGAGCGTGGAAGCCTTGGGTTGTTGCTGACTTATCCAGCTGGGCGTGGCGAAATTTTGTTTGGCAAGTTTATGGCGCATCTTGCTGCCCTGACGATTGCCATGGCTGTTGGATTTGGTTGCGCTGGGGCCGTCGCTTGGTGGATGGCGGGTGTCGGGTTGGAAAGTCTATTTGCATTGGGCAGATTGGTTGCGACGTCTATCCTGCTTGGATCCGTATTCCTAACGCTTGGATACCTCGTCTCATCGCTCTCACGTTCTTCCACAGCAGCGGCAGGTATGTCGGCGGGGCTTTGGCTGATTTTTGTGGTCTTGTACGACCTAGGGCTGCTGGGTGCCGTTGTAATGGATTCTGGTGGGTGGTTCACACAATCACTTTTTCCTTGGTTTATGGTTGCCAATCCTGCCGATGCATTTCGCGTTTGGAATATCACCGGATCTGACGGCATGGCCCTGACCAGTGGCATGGTTGGAGCTGCGCGTGCCTTGCCGGTATGGGCTGCTCCTTTGTCTTTGTTGTCCTGGCTCCTTTTGGGATTTGCCGCAGCACGCAGTTCATTCTGGAGGTTGGAGCCATGAAATTTGTATTCACATTGCTCAGCGCTCTTGCACTTGTTGGTTGCAAAGAGGAAATTGAGTCGGCTCTACCGCCGCCTATGGATTTAAGTCAGGATGCACTGAGCTTTTTTTGTCAAATGACCGTGTCAGAGCACGGTGGACCCAAGGGCCAAGTTCATCTTGATGGATACCCTGCACCTTTATTTTTTGCACAGGTACGTGACATGGTCGCGTACCTGAAAAGTCCTGAACGAGATGCGGAAATTATGGCGGTTTATGTGAGTGATATGGGAGTTGCAGCTAGCTGGGAAAAGCCGGGAGTTTCTAACTGGACAGACGCAAGTGAGGCGACCTTCGTTGTGGAGGCTAATGTTCGTGGTGGAATGGGGGCAGCTGAAATTGTTCCTTTTGCGAAAATGTCGGATGCTCAAGCCTTTGCTTTGCGTTGGGGAGGCAGGCCGGTTAATTTGAACGCCATTCCGGATCATGCGGCAATTGGAGCGGTGGACACTTTGTTGATATTGGAGACGCCGTCATGACACATTTTACCAGACGCCGCTTTCTGACTATTGCTGCGTCCAGTGTAGCTTTTTCTGCCACTGCTGAACCTTTTAAGACTGCAAAATGGTACGGACAGGCAATGGGTGCACCAACAGTCATGAAGTTAGCTGGCGTTTCGCCAAATCGAGCTGCGCCACTGTTTGAGCGAGTTGAGAAGGAGTTGCGGAGGCTTGAAGGTGTTTTTAGTTTGTACCGAGGTTCAGAGTTGGTGCAGTTGAACCGCGACAAACTATTAGATTTACCGTCTCCGGAGCTTTTGGAAGTACTTAGCCTTTCGGACAGCATTTACACTGCCAGCGATGGTGCTTTTGACCCAAGTATTCAGCCTCTTTGGCAAGCGATTTCTCAACAAAGGGACCCTGAAGCGCAGCGCAACCAAGTGGGCTGGAGCAAAGTGTCTTTCGATACGCGGCGTGTAGTTCTAGCTGATGGAATGGCACTGACGCTTAATGGTATTGCGCAGGGTTTTATCACTGATCGGATCACAGACATGTTGTTAAATGAAGGCTTTTGCAATGTTTTAATGGATATGGGAGAAATTGTAGCTCTTGGATATCACGCGGATGGGAGATCTTGGGAGCTTGGAGTCGCAGGTCCAGATGGACACGTTTTACACAGATTGAAAATGCGGGATCGCGCATTGGCCACGTCTGCTGTTTCAGGTATGAAGGTGGGTGCGTTTGAGCATATCCTGCACCCCGCTGGCATTGCACCACAGCAATCATTGGTGGCTGTATCTGCACCACGTGCAGTAATCGCGGATGGTCTATCTACGGCAATGTGTTTGATGTCGCCACGGGCGGGACGGGCATTGGTCAATCAATTTCGTGGCGCACGTATTGAGTTTTCAGTTTGAACCTTTGACTTTTCTTGGATGCTTGCACGAATATCATAACGCATCAAAGTGTACGTATTGTGGTTGTTATGTGGAAGCCGCTTTTAAGTGGATATTTTCTTTTACAGCTATTGGAAAAGTTAAAAGTCCTTAGTCGGTTGGGTGAGGGCCTAATGACGGCTGTCCCTGTAACCTAAAGTCAGAGTGATTAAGACGTTTAAACCTGCATCAGGCGAACTGGTACAGATAAAATTTAACTAAATTCTCGGCTCTTATCGGGTTAACGGCCAACAGCAACATAAGTTTCGAAACCCGAAAGTTCTGCAGCTTTGGCCGAGTAAACATTGCGTAGATCTGCGAGGCGTGGGGTCGCCATGTTCTTGGCCAGTCTCTCCAAATCCAAAGCTCGGAACTCATTCCATTCGGTTAAAAGAACGATTAAGTTCGAGCCAAGGGCTGCATCGTACGGATTATCAAACCATTTTACACCGGGAAGCAGATTTTCGCCTTCTGAGCGCCCCTGTGGATCGACAACCCGAACACTGGCGCCGGCACCAATCAGGGCGGGGACGATCGTTAGGCTGGGGGCGTCGCGCATATCGTCTGTATTTGGCTTAAAAGTGACGCCAAGCACCGTTACTAAATTTCCATTAAAGCTACCGCCCAAAGCGTTGCGTAACTTGTTCACCATGCGGTGTTTGACTTCTTCGTTCACCCGCATGACGGTCTCGGTGATCTGCATTGGATACGCGTGTTCCTGACCAATGCGCGCGAGGGCTGCAGTATCCTTTGGGAAGCAGGATCCGCCATAGCCTGGTCCGGCATGGAGAAATTTATTGCCAATTCGCCCATCAAGTCCAATGCCTCGTGAAACTTCCTTCACATCGGCCCCGATCCGTTCGCAAATACCGGCAATTTCGTTTATAAACGTAATCTTGGTGGCAAGAAACGCATTTGCGGCGTACTTAATCATCTCAGCGCTTTCGAGGTCTGTCGTTAAAACAGGGAAATCGCGAAGATATAGTGGTCTATAAATCTCGGCCATAACCTCTGATGCGCGGTCGTTCTCAACTCCAACAACCACCCTGTCTGGACGCATAAAATCGTCGATAGCGGCCCCCTCCCTCAGGAACTCAGGGTTACTGGCGACATCAAATGTGGCCTTGGGGTTTTCACGCAAAATCGTTTTTTTGACTTGTTGGTTTGTACCCACTGGGACAGTCGATTTGGTAACCACAACGGTATACTTGGTGATTGCTCTGGCAATATCGCATGCGGCTTCCATCACGTAGGTCAGGTCGGCATGTCCATCACCCCGTCGAGACGGTGTCCCCACTGCGATAAACACGGCATCTGCGTTGGCAACTGCGGCGGTGAGATCAGTTGTAAAGGATAAGCGACCGGCACTGACGCTTTTTTGCATTAAGCCTTCTAATCCAGGTTCATAGATTGGAACGTGCCCTGCTTTGAGTTGCAAAATCTTGTCTGCGTTTTTATCAACGCAAACAACGTCATGCCCAAAATCAGAAAAGCAAATGCCTGAGACCAATCCCACGTAGCCTGTGCCGATCATTGCTATACGCATTTTCAGTTTCCCAACGTTACCCGTGATCTGTACGTGCGCCATGGCGCACGCCAGTTCTTTAGCTTTTCATCCACGCCGAGTGATAGGTCATTTTAGTTCAGGAGAACAATAGCAATCAATTAACATGAGGTGGAGATGCCTCAATAATTTCGTTACTCTCTCTCAGGCTATCAATTTCGAAAATAAATGTCTTCGTGACGAATAATGTCATCTTCGCCCAGATAACTGCCTGTTTGAACTTCAATTAAGACCATTGAGACTTTGCCGGGATTTTCCAGCCTGTGTACAGTACCGAGCGGCACGTAGATGGATTGGTTTTCAGATAGCAATTGAACTTCGGTTCCAACGGTAACTTTTGCTGTACCGGCAACAACAATCCAGTGTTCAGCCCGGTGGTGGTGCGACTGTAATGACAAAACACCCCCAGGCTTTACGACGATACGTTTCACTTGGAATCTGTCGCCGACGACTAAGCTTTCAAATCCACCCCATGGCCTGTGATCGCGTGGAAACTTCGTCGCCTGCTGGATATCTCTCGATTTCATTGAGGCGACGGCATCACTTACTTTTTGACTGTCGGATTTTCGGGCGACTAGTACAGCATCCGGCATGGCGACCGCTACAATATCATCCAGCCCGATTCCAACTAGTTCCTGCCCGGGACTCTCGGAGCGCAGCAAAGTATTGTGGCAGTCGATAGCAGTAGTGTTCTTTGAACAGGCATTGCCATTTTCTACCTGATCCATTTGTCGCCAGACTGCATCCCAACTTCCAAGATCAGACCACGTTCCAGAATAGGGCATCACAGAAAGGGTTTTTGCTTTCTCCATAATCGCATAATCGATCGAAATTGGGTCAACGCTTGCCCAAGGTTCTGGCGCAAGGCGGGTAAATTTCATATCCTCGTATGAGCCGTTTAACGCCTGTTCTACATAATCATGCATTTTTGGGTGGTGCGTCTTATAAGCATCGACCAACACCCGAACCGGCAATAGAAAAATACCAGCATTCCATAGATATTTGCCTGATGTAAGCATTTCTGCGGCACGTTTCGCGTCTGGTTTCTCTACAAAGCGCGACAACTTCTTCGTGCCATTGGTTTGGGTGTCGCTTTCTTCAGACAATTCGAGATAGCCGTACCCGGTTTCTGGTCGGGAGGGCGTGATGCCGAACGTAACGAAATGCCCTGCCTTCGCTGTTTCTGCAGCACCTTTGACTGCGTTGCGAAAGGCTTTCGCATCTGGGATTATGTGGTCGGAGGGCGCAACCAACATCAATGCTTCTGGGTCAGACTTTTGGAGCCACAGGGCTGCAGCTAATATCGCGGGTGCCGTGTTGCGGCCGTCGGGTTCGATCAAAATTTTGGCAGCTGTCTGGTCTATCTCTTCCAGTTGCTCGGTGACGATGAAACGGAAATCGTCGTTTGTAAGGACGACTGGTTCAGCAAATACGCCATCATTCAGTCGGATAACTGCGCTCTGGAACAGTGATAAATCTCCAGCAATCGCAGAAAACTGTTTTGGATAACTTTTGCGGCTTAGCGGCCAAAGACGCGTTCCTGATCCACCACATAAAATCACTGGATGTATAATCATTTGAATGCCTAATTATCTTTGCCTGCCCCAAGCGGACAGGTAACGTCATAGCAATATCTTGGAAATGTACCATTTATTATTTTTTGAACATACTCTGTACAGTTTTTCAGAGAGCAAATACACCTTTTGTGGACTTTCAGACAACAAACGAAGGTATTTTCTCGCTCTCTTATAGCAGTCAGACACAGGCCGTATGAGTTTCACTAACTATAAAGGCGATGTTTTAAACTGACGACATCGTAGGTTCGTCGTTTGCATCTATTCCACAGTCACTGATTTCGCCAAATTGCGAGGTTGATCGACATCGGTGCCCTTTTCAACCGCAGTGTGATAGGCCAGAAGCTGAAGCGGCACAGCGTATGCAATAGGGGCAAATGGCCCCGTGTCGCTTACCATCGGCAATGATGCCCAAATATCGTCTCTGAATTCTGAGATTGTGTCGCTATCACTGATCATCACAATCTTACCGCCTCGGGCTAGGACTTCTTGCATATTTGACACGGTCTTCTCAAACAGGGCATCGCGCGGAGCGAGAACTACTACGGGCATGTTTTCGTCGATAAGTGCTATGGGTCCGTGTTTCAGTTCGCCGCTAGCGTAGCCTTCGGCGTGAATATAACTGATTTCCTTAAGTTTCAGCGCGCCTTCAAGCGCCAGAGGGAACATTATCCCGCGCCCAAGGAAAATGGCGTTATGGTACTGGGATAGCTGAGAACTGACAGCGCGAGCGGCGCCCTCAACATGCATGGCTGCCGCAACTTGTGTCGGCACGTGGTGCAGTTGATTGGTATAGACTTCGACTTGTTTGTGAGTGATCGTGCCGCGTTGCCGTGCCGCTTCAAGCGCTAAAGTGGCTAAGACGGTCAGCTGGCAGCTAAAAGCCTTGGTCGAGGCAACGCCGATTTCTGGGCCTGCCAGAATTGGAAAGGCCGTGTCGCTCTCGCGCGAAATTGAACTTTCTGGGACGTTTACCACAGAGACAATTTTGCCGGCCTTTCCTGCACAATACCGGAGAGCGGCGAGCGTGTCGGCCGTTTCCCCGGACTGTGAGATGAAAAGAGCTAACGTGCGATTGGAAACTGGAGGCTCGCGATAGCGAAATTCGCTGGCAATATCTACTTCTACTGGCATTTCGGCCAGCTGTTCGAACCAGTATTTTGCCATAAGACAAGCATAGTATGCCGTGCCGCAGGCCACCATAACAACACGGTCAAATTTCGTGAAATCCAACTCACGGTCTACGACATGGCTGCGTTTTTGATCATCAAAGTAAAATTTGATTGCTGAACCTAAAACCGATGCCTGCTCAGCGATTTCCTTAGCCATAAAATGTTTGTAGCCAGCCTTATCAATATTAGCGTTCTCAACATTGACAATTCTACTCTCTCTGATCACTTCTTTCTGGTTAACGTCGAGAAAATCGGCCCCAGAGCGCGTAATAAACGCAATGTCTCCCTCCTCCAGGTAAGTAATTTTGTCAGTCATCGGTGCCAATGCCAAGGCATCGGATCCAACAAACATTTCGCCTTCACCCCATCCGACGGCGAGGGGGCTTCCTTTCCGCGCGGCTACGATCAGATCATCTTCACCCTCAAATAGGAAACATAGGGCATAGGCCCCCTCGAGGCGCGCAATCGTGGCTAGTGCTGCTTGCTTTGGAGTATTTCCTTGATCGAGATACCAGTTGCATAGCATTGCAACGGTTTCTGTATCGGTATCAGATTCTGGCACGACCTCATGGTCGGCCAAAAAGGTGCGGTGTTCCTGATAGTTTTCAATAATACCGTTGTGCACGACTGCCACCCGACCCCGGGCGTGCGGATGGGCGTTATTGATGGTTGCCGCACCATGCGTTGCCCAGCGAGTGTGTCCAATTCCGGAGGTGCCGACGAGTGGGTTGTGTACCAAAAAGTCAGATAAGTTCACTAACTTTCCCAGCGCGCGGCGCCGGTCAAGAGTTCCGGCGTTAATGGTTGCAATACCCGCGCTATCGTAACCTCGATATTCGAGGCGCTTCAAACCTTCCACGAGGAGAGGCGCCGCCTGATGCCGTCCGAGTACACCTACAATACCACACATATATTTTTGCTCCGTTTCGGATTTCTTAAAGCATTTTCATATTGGTTTTGGAATAACCGCAAGCTGTCCAATGCGAAACATTCCAAGCGACAGATTAATTTTTATTACACGCCACAGATAGTAGTTTCGACCAATTTATCGAATGGATCAGCTACTTTAAACAGAATTGAAAGCCAAGCGTTATTGTTTGGTACTGTATACCGTTTCTCTGTCACTGAAAGCCAAGAGAATGGCTGGCTGGTTCTATTGTTAGAGCTACATCCTGATTTAACGTGAACTAGGTCACTAAATCTGCGGGAGTTGCTGGGACTCTATTTGGGAAAAGTTATTAATATGAAGCGCTGCGAAATATGGCATCTTTCGAGAGTATAAATTTACGTTTGATAAACCAGTATTTTGAAAAATCTGTATCTGAATTAGTGCAAATGTTTAAATTACTTAAAAGTTTTTTCCGTCGGGAGTTCACACTGAAGTCTTGAGAACTATTTTGCGGCAGCTCCGACTGTGTCAAGCCACTTGATAGGGTTCCCTCGCGTATGTAACTCATTGTTATGAGCGTCCGCGTGCGTTGCCGGATTGGCCATACAATTTATTCGCCATGGTTCACGGTACATCGCGAGAAGCGGTGGCTGAAAAGCGTGCAGAGATAACTGAAATTTTAGGAGAGGCGCTCAAAAGTTGCGACATTCTCTACTCCACTCGAATTTTGAAGAAAACTGGGCTGAGACTGAAAAATCGGGGATGAAATTATGTTCCGTCTAACTGAATACATGGACCAGCTGGTCAGAAAGACCCCAGTGCAAAAATACAATTCACAACGGCCAGTCAAACCGGTTGTGATCTGGAACCTGACCCGTCGCTGTAATTTGAAGTGCCGTCACTGTTATACGGTTTCTGCAGATGTTGATTTTCCGGGTGAACTGGATGCTGCGCAAGCCTTCACCACTCTTGAAGATCTAGGCCAATATGAAGTGCCTGCAATAATCCTTTCAGGTGGTGAGCCGCTGGACAGTCCATATTTATTTCCGCTCGCTGAACGTGCGCGTAAACTGACCCGAGTTCTGGCTTTATCGACGAACGGTACAAAAATTCATGGCTTAACCGCAGATCGGGTGGCTGAGATCGGGTTCAATTATGTTGGGATCTCGATTGATGGCATCGGTGACACAAACGATTGGTTTCGTGGTGTTGATGGTGCGTTTGATGACGCAGTGCGAGGCGTTCGTGAGTTAAAAAAACGCGGTGTTCGTGTCGGTTTACGGTTTTGTCTAACGGAAGGCACCCAACATCATCTTCCAGATTTGCTGAAGCTTTGTGACGATGAAGGCGTGGATAAATTTTATCTTAGCCACCTTGTTTATGCTGGTCGGGGAGATAAAAATCGAGGAGAGGATACGCATCATCAGATGACGCGGCACAGTATGGACCTTCTGTTTCAGCGAGCTTGGGAGGCAGTGTCAGGTGGCGGTCCACTCGATATCGTAACGGGCAACAATGATGCTGATGCGGGTTATTTCCTGCAGTGGGCGACCGAACGCTTTGACAACAAGAAAGTTGCGCACGTGCGCGATCATCTAGTGGCTTGGGGTGGTAATTCGTCTGGCTTGGGAGTGGGCAATATAGATTTTTTGGGCCGCGTCCATCCTGATACTTACTGGTCTGACTACATTGTTGGTAATGTGAAAACGACGCCTTTCTCTGAGTTGTGGACTGGCGAGGATAAGATGTTGGCTATTTTACGAACCCGACCGAGGCCACTGAGAGGTCGGTGCGGTTCCTGCAATTTGCGCGATGTGTGTGGTGGCAACACAAGAGTTCGTGCATTGCAATTGACGGGCGACCCTTGGGCTGAAGATCCAGCCTGTTATCTTACAAATTCTGAGATCGGTGTTGCCGAAGCAGAACGCCTAGGCGTCACCCCATTCCGAGGAAAACGATATGACCCAAAGCATCAGTTTTTTTAATTTATGCCGACGTTTAGGAGTAGTGGTCTCATTAGCTTCGCTTGTGTCTGTTGGTGTGACCTCAGCAGGACCAACAAACGATTACGCAGAATTTTGTACTGACTGTCACGGACCAGATCGGCTTGGCGGAACTGGGCCAGCTTTGATTCCGGAAACTCTGAAGCGAATGCGTGGTCCGAAGGTTGCAAATGTCATTACTAACGGCAGAGCCGCCACGCAGATGCCAGCATACCAAAATGCTTTGACATCCCATGAAGTGGACGAGTTGGCCGCGTACTTAAAAACACCCTTGAAATCGATCCCAACGTGGCAAGATGCCGAAATTAATGCAAGCCGGAAATTGAATCCAGACTATGTGTGGGTTGAAAAACCAGTTTGGAAGGCAGATCCAATGAACATTACGCTGGTCGTTGAAACTGGTGACCATCATATCAGTGTTCTGGACGGTGATACATTTGATGTGCTCGATAGGTTTCCAACGCCGTTTGCTGTTCATGGCGGGCCAAAATTTGACCCGACTGGGCGGTATGTATTCATCATGTCTAGGGATGGATGGGTGCAGAAATACGATATTTACGCACTTAAAGAAGTGGGACGTGTAAGAGCAGGACTTAACAGCCGCAACATTGCGATGAGTGCTGACGGAAAATGGTTAGCGGTGGCAAACTATCTCCCAAACTCACTTTCTATACTTTCTACCAAAGACCTAACCGTGGCGCATATTCAGGAAGTTAATGGCCAAAATGGTAAGCCAAGCCGTGTATCTGCTGTGTATCAGGCGCCGCCTCGGGAAAGTTTTGTTTTGGCGCTGAAGGATGTTCCGGAGATTTGGGAGATTTTCTATGGTGCCAACGCCCCAAAGCATGGTTCAAAGAGAGGCTGGCGGATTGAGGGCGCAGAGCCTAGTGACGACCCGTTTTCCCTCCGTAAGATCAAAACACCGGATTATCTTGACGACTTCTTTTTTGATCAAAGTTATAAATACGTTATGGGAGCGTCACGTTCTGGTAACGGTGGGCAGGTGATTGATCTGGAGATCGGGCGTAAGATCGCCGAACTGGACTTACAAGGAATGCCGCATCTGGGGTCTGGGATAACCTGGAAGTGGAATGACACCACGGTAATGGCAACGCCACATCTCAAAGATGGAGTAATCTCGGTAATCGACATGAAAAGCTGGAAAACAGTTCGAAAAATTGAAACAAAAGGTCCAGGGTTTTTCATGCGTAGCCATGAGAATTCAAAATATGTTTGGGCTGATGTTTTTTTTGGGCCGAACCGTGACAAAATGCACATCATTGACAAACAGACTCTTGAAATCGTGCGGACGTTAAACCCTGTCAAAGGCTCTACAGTCGCTCATGTTGAGTTTACGAAAGAAGGACGGCATGCGCTGGTTTCGGTTTGGGAAGATGATGGTGCAGTGATCGTTTACGATGCTGATACGCTGAGAGAAGTACGGCGGTTGCCGATGCGAAAACCTTCGGGAAAGTACAATGTTTGGAACAAAATCACGTTCTCTGAGGGCACCAGTCATTGAAAGCACCAACACAGAGCTTCCGTACTGGACAGTATGGCGTATTTCGCTTTGGTCTTTTGTGTTTGTGTGGGGAGCTCTTGCGATCAATTTCTATTTCATAGGATTGATGTGGCAGGTGATCAACTTACCCGTAATTGCACCTGTGACCGCGATCCAGATCGCGTTTCCATTTTCTTTTCCGATGACATGGGTGTCAGCACGATGGGTGCGTAGATTGATGGATGAGGCGGAAAGCTGAATTGGCTTTGTGTAATATCGGTTGAGTATCGGTCCTATTGATAACGTATTTTGAAACTGGGTATTTGCCTTAAAACTTGTAACAGGCGTACTCGGAGTGTTCCCGCTTCATGTGTCCTGGCGCTATAGCTCTTAAAAAAATTGGTGTATTTTGACGCTTGTAAGATGGGTTAGGAAATTACGGGGTCAAAAAGTGCAATGAAATGTTGCCGCTTGGGGCTTTTGTGTTGTGCTCTCTGCTTTTCAAGCCTCTGATAAGGGGTGGATATTCGAAATTAATCTACAGAGGTGCTCAGATGGAAATAGAAAAGGCTATTAAAGATCGACGCTCCATCCGGGGTTTTAAGGATAAGCCTGTCTCGAAAGAGTTGTTGGAGGAAATTATTGGGTTGGCTAACCGTGCTCCTTCGTCGATGAACACTCAACCTTGGCATCTGCATGTTCTAACGGGCGAACCTCTAGAACAAGTAAGACTTGGCAATACGGAGCGAATGCTTGCTGGTGTTCCACCAAGCCGCGAGATTGAGGACTATGCCTCGTATGAGGGGGAGCACCGAAAGAGGCAAATCGAAATAGCCGTTCAGTTGTTCGAAGCAATGGGGATTGAGCGACACAACACGGAGCGTCGTCAGGATTGGGTGATGCGTGGTTTTCGCCAGTTTGATGCGCCGGTTTCCATCGTGATTTGCTTTGACAAAACGCTATTAAACAACACGATTGCACATTTTGATACTGGTGCAATGACCTACGGTCTGGTCTTGGCTGCTTGGAGCCGAGGTCTCGGTTCTGTCATTAACGGTCAAGGAATTATGCAAAGCCCGGTGGTTCGCGAGGTTGTCGGTATACCTGAAGATCAGGTAATTTTGACCTGTGTTGCACTCGGATGGCCAGATGAGACATTTATTGCAAATTCAGTGGTCTCCCGGCGGCGTTCACTTAATGATACTACCCGTTTCTTGGGTTTCGGTGAATGATGCCCGTCTCATTGTTTTATAATCTGCCGCCAAACGTTGAATTGCTTGGGCTTAAAATGCGCTTGATCACTAATCAGGGTGCAATTTTAACGACTATAACCGGAGGAAACATGCTTGCTAAGGAATAGGCCAAAGCAGGAAGCTAAAGGTTGCGTCTTTTCACTGAATGTGGACTTGACATAAATCAATAACATATTCCAAAAAAAGAATATAAAGTACGAAAGGAACCCACAATAGCATTGGAGGCATCTAATGAATACGACGCTGCGCAGACCATCTGATATCTATTCCCCTCTCTATTTTTTGGCATCACTTGGATCTGGTGGATTAGTGGTCACATTCTTCATGTACCTGCTTTTCTGGGTGCCACACAAAGATAAACCCGTTCCCACATTTGAAAATTTAATGGCCATTTTCACCACGGAAAACTTAACCTTGCAGGTTGCAATTGTGATCGCAATGACAGGGATTGCTATTTTTTCCTTTCTCAATATCCGGCTATTGATATGGAATTTCAGAGCCCTTTCGAACTTTGCTCAAACAGCAGACTTTCAAAACCTCCGTGCTTCAAACGGTGAGACCACATTGCTTGCTGGGCCGTTGGCATCAGCCATGACGATCAACGCATTGTTCATTTTTGGTCTTGTGTTCGTACCTAAGCTTTGGACTGTCGTGGAATACCTATTTCCTGCTGCACTTGTTGCGTTCCTTGCAATTGGTATTTGGGCATTAAATCTTATTGGTGCCTTTTTGGGGCGCGTGCTAACCAAAGGGGGCTTGTTCGACGTCACAGCAAACAACTCGTTTGCACAGTTACTGCCGGCTTTCGCATTGTCGATGGTTGCTGTTGGTCTTGCTGCGCCAGCGGCAATGAGCAACAGTTCCGTGACTGTTGCGGCCTCTTTGATCTTATCAACATTCTTTGGGACGGCGGCAATTCTTTATACAATCATTGCTGCGACAACGGCGTTTACATCGATGCTTCAGTTCGGAACTGCCCGCGAAGCTGGTCCAACATTGATGGTAATCATCCCGATCCTTACAGTGTTGGGCATTACGTTTTTACGACAAAATCATGGTATGCACTCATCGTTTGATGCACACACTAGCAAAGGTGAGACGATGATTTTCTTGGCTCGCTTACTCGCTGTGCAAATTCTCTTTCTGTTATTGGGGGTATTGGTTCTTCGCCGACAGGGTTATTTCAATGATTTTGTGTTTGGCAAAAAGACATCGCCTGGTTCGTATGCTTTGGTTTGTCCCGGTGTTGCTCTGTCCGTCATGCTGAGTTTTTTTATAAACAAAGGGTTGGTCGCAACACAAATTATTACTAAATTTGGCTTGGTGTATTGGAGCCTCACTGGACTAGCGCTAGTAGCGCAGTTTTTGATGATTGCGCTGATCGTCATCCTAAATCGTCAGCATTTCTCAACCCCGAAATTGGGTAGAAAGTTTCTACCGGCGGAATGAGCCGAAAATTGGAACAAACATGTTACGGCCCATCACGATGGGTCGTAACCAAAGCAATTTTTAACAAGTGACACTGAAAATAATTAAAGGAACCTTTCCCAAGATTGCGCGAAGCACTTGCTTAGATTCCACCTAAGCCAACAACATAAAATGAGGCATTAGTTGAAAAAATGTTTTATGTCGTCGCTCAGTGTTCTTGTGCGTAGACTGAGTCATTCTTGCCATTAGGCTCATGAGGTGAGGTTTTACTTTGTAGTGGTAGAGTATCCATGACGCCTTTGAACGAGTTTTGAAAATTCCCAAAATACCTCAATACTTTTGCAGATGCCTTTTTCTACCCTGCAATCTCCGGCTTTGAATAGCCTCAGCACATTCGCTCTAAGTCAGTAAATTTACCTGAACTCGCTAAATCTAGCGAACACCGTTTGCGTTCTCTTGGCGCACCTCGTAGGAACACGTATGATTGGTTTTGATAAAACCAGGGCTATTCCCAAAAGCTCTGTCTCTCTCGCAATCATGCTTAGCCTGCTTTCACTGGTATTTTTCGATCTGATGGGGCTAGTAATAAAGCGTTTGTCATCTGACTATAGTGCGGCAGAACTGTCTGCATATCGAAATATTTTTGGATTAATACCCAGCATTATCGTGCTTTGGTCCTCGCACGTTTGGCACCAAAGTGGTCGCCGCTTGCATGTCCGACAGTGGGTCTTGATGGGTGTTCGTGGACTAATCGTTACTTTTGCGCAGTTAATGTTTTATTCATCCTTGAGCCTGATTGCCTTTGCTAACGCTACGACGATTTCCTATTCGAGCGGACTTTTCATGACGGCTTTTGCAGTACTTCTATTAGGAGAGCATGTGGGTCGTATCCGATGGACGGCTGTGTTGATTGGTTTTATCGGTGTCGTGATGGTGATGGGCCCGGGACGCGAAACATTCACGTTGGCTTCTCTCCTTCCTCTGGCTGCTGCGGCCCTCTATGCGCTGACTGGAGTGACTGCGCGGTTAATCGACAAAAAGGTTCCAAGTGCACTGGCTAACTTGTATTCAACGGGCTTTGCCGTTTTAGGGTCAGTGGGCCTTGCGCTTTTACTAGGCGGATTTTCCCCGCTGCAGAGCCCGCTTGATTTAGCCTGGATCATTGCGATGGGTGGCTTTGGGGGTACCGCTGTCTTACTTCTCATTGTTTCCTATCGGATGACTGAACAGAGCAACCTTGCCCCATTTAGCTACTTTGGTATCCCGATGGCATTCTTTTTTGGATGGCTGTTCTTTGATGAAGTACCATTGCAAGATCTTTTCCCTGGTGCAATCTTGATTGCTGGGGGTGGTCTGATAGTTATTTGGCGGGATCGTCGGCGTAATAGTATGTCTTAAGTATTCTCTACGCCCCAAAATAATTGGATCAAACTTAGTGATGCCAGTGCCAAAAAGATTATGATCTAACACAATTAACCAAATCTTTGAGGAGCAAAGTTGGCAATATCGCATTGCGGAGTAATGCCATTAGCCAGATCGGTTACAATTTTCCCGGTAACACCCGCTAACGTAAGGCCGATGTGTTGGTGTCCAAATGCAAAGATCACACGGTTTGAGGTTTTTGAATACCCTATCACTGGAAGTGAGTCCGGCATAGTCGGACGATGACCAAGCCAGGTTTCATCGGGGTCCCCAATCGAACCAAATAATTCCAGTGACTTCCGATGCAGATACGTGATGCAGCTTTCGTTGAGAGCCGCATCGATGGAATCGATCTCCACCATCCCTGCAATGCGCAGACCATGTGCCATAGGAGTTGCATAAAAGCCCGCCTCGGCCCATCCAATTGGGCGTGAAACATATCCTTTGTGATTGCGGAAGAGAATGTGGTACCCCCGCTCGGTGCCTAGCGGCAGACGTTCAGCGCCAGTGCCTTTAACCTGGGTCGATCGTGCGCCTGCGGTCAATGCCAAGCGGTCTCCGCGGATTTGCGTGCCATCGCTCGTATGGGCCGTTACTCCCGCGTGATCTGGTTCGCAGCGGACGACGCTTTGCTTCAGATAGTTTCCGCCGAGAACCTCAAAGCGTTTTTGCATGCGGGTAACTAATTCCTGAGGGTTAGTTACATGCCGTGCACCGTTGAAACGTAGCCCACGGTGAATTGGTTTCTGCAAATTTGGTTCCAGCTGGCGTATTTCATCTGGCGTTAATTCATCAAAATCCACGCCTTGCGCCCGTCGCAAACTGTTACTGCTCCACGCATTTTCGTAGCCAGCACGGCTAGACCAAATATAAAGGCAATCGTTACTGACCATTAAATCTTCAGCCCTTGCTTCAGCTATCAGAGGGTCAAGGCCTGCATCTGCGCTTGTCAAAAATTGTCCAAGCGCACCGCTTATGTGATGGACATTAGCAGTACGGCAATTATTGAGGAATGATAGCATCCAGCGTGGATTTCTAAGTCCATATAGAAGGTTGAAGCTGAGTGGACTTTCACGATTTGTAAGCAGATGTGGTAGCGATCTGAAGACTGACGGATTGTTGACTGGGATGCAGGCATAAGTTGCGATGGTACAAGCAGAGCCATAAGTCGTGCCTGACCCAGGTTGGTTAGGATCACAAATCAGGACGTTTAGTCCCTCTTTCTGTGCCCAAAGTGCGGTCGCCATTCCGACGATGCCTGCGCCAATAACGATCAAATCATAGTCATTCTGTGACACAGCCATAGCGGTCGCCTCATCTCCGTACGCGAACAAAAGCTTTGGCTATCATGCGCAGTTTTGACCATAGTAAACTAAGCTCAAAGCTTATTAAGAGCATTAATAAATGGACAGTGCATCTTCCTACAGGCGCGCAAGATTTGCTAAAAGGTTTTTTCGGCTTCGTTTCTTAATCTACCTGCAAAAATTTAAAAAGGTCAAAACAATCCGTTTTAGACCTTCGCCGAATCTTTGATAAAGTGAATTGCTTGCTCAAAGAGTAAGAAACAAACCTTGGTCTGAATAGCGTCAAGTAGCTACTGCTGGCTTTGGATTATGCCACATCTCTTGGGTCGCTTAAGACTCAAGTAGACAATAGGGATGGCGATGCTCTAAAGGGAATAAAGCCAAATCTTTCAGATACTGTGTGGAGCATCAATGACAGCTACGCCCATTTTGCCGACACTGCAAAAACATTATTAAGATGTATCGCTTGAAATTAATTCGATGCGATAATCCTCTAACCGGTCTTTTAAAAAGGTGTAATCCTCTCGTGCTTTGGCTTGGGTCTCGCGCTCAATTGTAATGACACGAAAGTCCTCCTCGGTCGGGGCGAAATTCAGTGGCTGTGTGGTTTCGTCTTGCCACGGAAGGCAGAATAAGGAGTTGCCGTAGGTCTGACCCGCACGATTTAGGGACAAGAAGAATACTTGGTTTTCTAAGGCGCGGGCGACAGCGAACGGATGCCAAGTATGAAAGCTTGCATCCCGGTAATAGGCCCCACAGTGCAAGATTACATCCACATTCTGATCAATGACTAGCGTGCGTGACAATTCTGGAATGCGAATATCATAGCAGATGATCGGGGCTAGTCGAAACTCGTTGATTTCGAATACAAAAAGATGATTTCCGCGGTTGAAATATTCCTTTTCCATCGAAGCGCCATATTGGGCAAGGTGCAGCTTATCATAATACCCAACAAGTTTTCCATTGGGACCAACAACGGCGGCACAGATATAGGGGCCGTCCTTGTCGGCACGAGCAAAGCTGTAGGAGACATGAACCCCAAGGTCCATCGCCAGTTCACGCCAAGCTTCGAACGATACACCGTCAAGTGGTTCGGCGATTTCGTCCAGTTTGGAAAAGGTTTCTCGGGAGTAGTCGATGCTCGATAATTCTGGGAGAACGACAAGTTCGATTCCTCTGTCAGCGTTTGTAATTTCGTTGCGCACTTTGGCGACTGATGTAGTGAGATGCTCGTCCCTCTCCTTTGCGCTTGTCATTGGGGGAATGTCGATCTGGCAAGCCAGCAAGGTGAGGGTCTTTTCATTTGCCATGGGTCAAGATTTCCTATCGTTCCAGTACTCATTCATTCGAGCGCGATCTGCCTCGATGCGCTCAATCCGTTCGATCATTCCACTAGGTTGGGCGACGCTGAAAAAGCCAATCAGCGCCTCTATCAGGATCGTGCTACTTACATAGCTTTCAAAGAACATTGGTCCGTGGTTTGGGGCGAGAAGGACATAGTCGGCTTCGATTGCAGTGGGCGAGGCTGGGCTGTCGGTGATCGCAATCACCGATGCTCCCCTCTCTTTTGCTATCTGAGCCAGTTCCACTGCAGCCCGCGACGACGGTTGATGGCTGATCACGATCATGGCGTCGCTTTCACTAATCTCGGCAATGGGATCGGCAAAAACTCCGCCATCGCCCCGGATCAACTGGAACTTGCTGCTCGCCATACCGCCAAGATAGTGGGCATAGGCAGAGAAACTGGCTGAGGCCTGCATACCAGCAAGAAAGACCGTCCGGCTTTCAGTCAGAACTTTGGCGACATCGGCAAAGTAATCTGGATCGATTGATTTAAATAGAGTGGTTATGTTGCTGACTGTCGCTTCGCAGAACTGCTCCCACAATTCCTTCTCATCCCAGTAACAGCCAGATTTTTGTAAATTTTTGGCTCGTAAGTGGTATTTGTTGATATCCCTTTGCTGAACCCGCCTACGATAAACCTCGCGCAGTTCACTATATGTGTCGTAGCCCATCATCTTCGCGAGTCGGGCGAAATTGGGCAGCGAAACCCCCGCATTGCTAGCAACCTTGCGCATCGAAAGTGTTGCGATATCGCCTGGATGTTCCAGCATGTAGGTCGAGGCCACTTGCAGCGCACGTGGCAACTGCGGCAGCACCTCTTTTAACCGCTCATTGATGTGGCGGTAGTCGTTCTCGCTCTTGATCTCTTGCTGCGACATGTCCGATCCCTGCTTTAAATAGGCTGTTGTCTGGCGTCTAGAGTTTTACACATGTTTTCAGCCATTGCATTTGTTGCATTTCAGATCGTTTCGCAGTGCGGGCAACGGAGGGAGTCGCCACCGCATAGCCCGGAATGCACTGGCCTACCCCCATTCGCCGCTAACATTCAGTAGGTCCTGAAGCTCTAAGTGTTTGACATTATCACGCTTGCCGAAATACCACATAGGGTAATAACACGAAGCCCGTATGCGGGCATTATGCCCCGGTAGTTTGACGAGGTTTATTGCGTCTGCAAGGCCGAAGTTGCCTTGGCGATAAGCGGCTTTGGGTGCTTCACTTTAGTTTGAACACCACTCAGAATCGGCCAAAGCAGCTATTTGCTGCGCACTTAAAAAAGGTCGGCTTTGCGGACAAACTGGGCTTTCGCTGCAGCTGTGTCAAAGGCTGCTTTGACAATTGATTGAACACAACCCCTGTTCCAATCGAGTCGATCGTTGCTTTGCGTCAGAGCCATCTGGCAAAGAACATCGACCTGCCCATCTAGCCGGTCGCGATTTAGGGCTTTCGTCTGACTGATCCAGCCAAAAGAGTAGGATCCCATCAATGAACAATCCATCCTCCATTGCATAATCCGTCAGGCAAACCGTTGGTTTGAAACTGCCTTCATCCCCGGCGACACTACCGAATTAGGTGTTCCCTCTAGCAGGACGTAGTGTGGAAGGTAGCCATAATGGAAAGAATTACTTTGATTTCAAGCAAACTGAAATCCTCCTATCAGACCCACAACACCTTTAGAAATCTAAGTTTTCTACACTGAGCGCATTTTTTTGAATAAATTCGCGGCGGGGTTCGACTACATCGCCCATCAACTTGGTGAACAGGTCGTCTGCATCTGCCATATCTTCTACCTTGACCTGCAGTAAAGTGCGGGCATCAGGATCTAATGTGGTCTCCCAGAGCTGATCAGGATTCATTTCACCAAGCCCTTTGTAGCGCTGCAGGGTCAATCCCTTTTCGCCCTCGCTCAAAACAGCGTCAAGTAAGTCTAGTGGGCCATGGATGATCTGTGACTGCTCTTTACGGACTAATGTTGCTGACGTCCCGTAAACCTCTTGCAAACTTTGCGTAAAGCTACCTGTTCGGCGAGCCTCACCTGATCGCAACATTTGACCGTCCAGTGTACGCACCTCTTCCACGCCGCGCAGAATACGGGCTAGTTTAATGCCATGATCCTGTGTGATTCGGCCTTGCCATCCACGCTCGTACTCTAAAGCGATCAGATTAAGCCGAGCCGCCACTTTATCCGCAATGCCTTGTAGGTCAGCGTCCACTGCACCGGGGACAAAGCCACCTGCAATTGCCGTCTGCTCGAGGATGTGGCGTGGATAATGCGTTGGGAACGCATCTACCACGCGCTTGAGCTGCCTCGCTTCACCAACAACGCGACTAAGGTCTTGACCAATGATTTCTTCGCCAGAGCCGAGGCGCAGCCCTGCGCCATCAATGCCCTGTTCGACTAGGTAATCATCAAGTGCAGCCTGATCCTTGAGGTAGACTTCAGACTTTCCACGAGCCACCTTGTAAAGGGGAGGTTGTGCAATGTAGAGGTGCCCACTCTCAATAAGCGCTGGCATCTGCCGATAGAAGAAAGTCAGCAGTAATGTTCGGATATGCGCGCCGTCGACGTCTGCGTCAGTCATTATGACGATCTTGTGGTAGCGCAACTTATCAAGATTGAATTCATCACGTCCAATACCAGTGCCTAAAGCCATTACAAGATTTCCAATTTCTTGGCTGGAAAGCATCCGATCAAACCTAGCTCGCTCGACATTCAGGATTTTACCCCGAAGCGGCAGGATAGCTTGGGTCATTCTATCGCGTCCAGTTTGAGCTGAACCGCCCGCAGAATCACCCTCAACAAGAAACACTTCAGTCTTTGAAGGATCTTTTTCAGAGCAGTCTTTGAGTTTTCCAGCAAGGAAGTTTACGTCCATCGCCGTCTTGCGCCGGGTAAGTTCTCGCGCTTTTCGTGCAGCTTCCCGTGCATGCGCGGCTTCCACAATCTTGGTTACAATGATCTTAGCTGTGGCCGGATTTTCTTCAAACCATTCGCCCAGTTTTTCATTCATCAGGCCTTCAACCGCTGGACGGACCTCAGAACTAACCAATTTATCCTTTGTTTGGGACGAGAATTTTGGATCCGGAACTTTCACTGAGAGGACGCAACTTAGACCTTCTCTGGCGTCATCTCCAGTAAAATTGACCTTTTCTTTTTTGGTAATCCCGCTCTCTTGCGCGTATTTTTGAAGAGTACGCGTAAGGGCACCACGGAACCCCGCCATATGTGCGCCGCCGTCGCGCTGAGGAATGTTGTTGGTAAATGGTAGCACAGTTTCGTGATAGCTGTCGTTCCACCACATTGCGACTTCAACCCCGATATCGTCGCGTTCACCCGTGACATATATGGGCTGTTCCATCATTGGCGTTTTATGGCGGTCAATGTACTTGACGAACTCCTTAACTCCACCGTCATAAAACAATTCAGTTCGAAGTGGTTCGGCTGGGCGTTCGTCTTCCAAGGTGATGCGGACGCCTGAATTCAGAAAAGCTAGCTCTCTTAGACGTTTTTCCAAAGTTTCAAAAGAAAAGTCCAAATTGCTGAATGTATCGGTCGATCCAAGAAAGCGCACTTCTGTGCCCTTTCTACCTTTGGCCTCCCCAACTACGCGCAAATGCTCGGTGGTCTCACCGTGCTCAAACTTAGCGAAATGTTCTTTTCCATCTCTCCAGATCCGCAACTCGAGCCAAACCGAGAGTGCATTCACGACAGATACACCGACTCCGTGCAGGCCGCCGGAAACTTTGTAGGAATTGCTGTCAAATTTGCCGCCCGCGTGCAACTGGGTCATGATTACTTCGGCTGCACTCACGCCCTCTTCGGGGTGAATATCTACGGGTATGCCACGTCCATTATCGGCAACTGAAACTGAACTGTCGGTGTGAATTTTCACAGTGACTGCGTCTGCATGGCCCGCTAATGCTTCATCAATGCCATTGTCTACTACCTCGTACACCATGTGGTGCAGGCCTGACCCATCGTCAGTGTCACCGATATACATACCGGGTCTTTTGCGAACCGCCTCTAAGCCTCTGAGAACCTTGATAGAGTCCGCCCCATATTGCTCGGGATTCTGCGCGACGTCAGACATTCATGTCGTCCTTATAAGTTTTAAAAATTTATACCTTTTCCAAGGTGAATTGTCACGTGATAGCAGGAATTTTCTGGCCTTCTTGATCCGAATTTATTTCGGTATTTATTGCGGCGTGAGAATAGACGAAATGCCGCCCTCCTCCGTGACCTCCAGATATTGCGCACGAGACCCTAGTGTCTGAAATAGTTCGCGCTCCGTTCCGGTCATCCATGCTTGTGCACCCAATGAGCAAATCTCATCGTAAAGGGCAGCACGACGATTGGCGTCAAGGTGCGCAGCGACTTCGTCGAGTAACAAAAGTGGCGGTGCACCAAAATCTTTCAGTAGCGCTCTTGCGTTCGCCAGAATCAAGGACACTAAAAGGGCCTTTTGTTCACCCGTAGAGCAATTGCGTGCTGGTATCCCTTTGTCTTTATACACTCCGTGAAGATCGGAGCGATGGGGGCCCACGAGCGACCGGGCGGCAACCATATCTCGGCGTCTGCTATCTGCCAGTGCTCCGCATAGGTCAGCGGCGGTGTTGGGCATATCACCCTCAAGTTGTATCAGCTCTAAATGAGCAGCAGGAAAAGCGGTCTGTGCGGCAGTTTGTGCTGTGCTGAGCCGAGCCAGAGCCTCCATGCGGGCGTCATGTATGCGATGACCCGATTCTGCCATTTGACGTTCTAGGGCTATATACCAATGAGGATCGCTGACTTGGTCTTTCAACAACCGGTTGCGCTCGCGCATAGACTTTTCGTAGGAAACTGTTGCCTCGGCATGGTCTGGAAAAAAACTAAGGGTCATACGGTCTAAAAATCGACGACGGCCCTCTGCACCTTCGATCCATAGGCGGTCCATCGTTGGAATTAACCATAAAACCTTAGTAATACGTGCGAGTGCTGTTTGCAGACTTGCTTTTTGATCGATCCGAACCTGTCGTGCAGCGCCTGAATCTGACCTGATATCTATTTCATGCGTGTGTCCACCTGATTTCAGCATTCCGGTCAATTTCCAACCTAAAGCCTCAGGACGCCGGGCCATGTCTTCTGCGCTGGCTCTTCGAAGACCGCGGCCCGGCGAAAATAGGGACACTGCCTCGAGGATGTTGGTTTTGCCTGCACCGTTGGGACCAAAGATAGCCAATGGCTGCCCATCACAAGTGATTGCACCTTTCTTGTGGGACCTGAAATGCGACAGGGTGAGCGTTTCTAGAAAGAGGCTGGAAATACTCTTGCCTCCTCAAACTCTGAAAATTGAAAGTAGATAGGGCATTGCCGTGAGCCGGTTAAACTCGCATTGGCATGACGACATAAACCGCGCTGGTATCATTCCCCTCACGCATCAGCGTTGGATCACCCGCAGAATTAAACATGAATACTGCATTTTCCCGGTCAACCTGACTAGCAATTTCTAGCAGATATTTTGCATTGAAACCGATCTCGAGACGCTCGTCGTCATAGGCCACGGCCAGCTCTTCCTCCGCGGCGCCGCTATCAGGCGCATTAACAGATAAAATGAGACGATCTTCCTCGAGTTGCAGCTTTACGGCCCGGGATCGTTCGGAAGAAACCGTTGCGACACGGTCAACGGCCTGAGCGAATTCGGTCGCATCGACTTCTAACTTTCGCGTGTTACCAACCGGAATTACTCTGGTATAATCAGGGAATGTTCCGTCGATGACTTTAGATGTCAGCGTAATGTCAGGCGTGGCAAAGCGCACTTTTGTCTCTGAAACGGACACGGCGATCGACATATCGTCATCATCCAGTAGCTTCCGCAACTCACCGACCGTTTTGCGTGGAACGATAACGCCAGGCATCTCCGAAGCGCCATCTGGCAAATCTGCATCTATGCGAGCGAGCCGGTGTCCATCGGTTGCAACACAGCGGAGTACTCGACCATTATCTGCCTCGGATACATGCATATAAACACCGTTTAGATAATAACGAGTTTCTTCCGTCGAGATCGCAAATTTGGACTTGTCAAATAGGCGACGCAAAATCGCGGCGCGCGCTGAAAAGTTACTGGAGTATTCGGATGTTGCCATCACGGGAAAATCTTCCCGCGGCAAAGTAGCAAGTGAAAAGTTTGAACGTCCAGCTTCAACTGTTAGCCGCCCAGAAGTGCCGTCATCTGCCAATGTTACTAAAGCACCATCCGGCAATTTCCTTACGATTTCGTGCAGTGTCGTGGCCGCGACAGTAGTTGCGCCTGAGCGCTCAACCTGAGCTGTGGCTTTGTCGACGACTTCAATATCGAGATCAGTTGCGCGAAACTGCACTGTGTCTCCCTCGGCTTCGATAAGGACATTGGCAAGGATCGGTATAGTATTGCGCCGTTCGACCACTGATTGCGCTTGAGAGACGGCCTTAAGAAGCATGGCGCGTTCGATACTGAGTTTCATATCCATTTCCCTCATTCACACCGCGGAGCATTAAATTAACGTAATCTCTCGTCGGCTCAACCTCTAAATTGTTTTCTGACGCTTTGAAGGGAGCGTCAAGGTGTTGCCAGTACTTGCGCCGCCTAAAATGTCCTTTTTCTATGTTCAATAGAATTTGTTTTTCAAAAGTGTGGAAATACTGCCTGAATTACACTGGATCACTTGGGTGCATAGCTAGTCTGGCGAAAGTTATCATCCAGTCTGATTAATAAGTGTGCCAAGCCGCAAACCAGAATACAATTGAGCGCTGTCTCGCCTTAATCGTTATGTTTCGCGACCCTGGATATTCTAGAATGTAAGGCTACGCCTGAACTTAACCACATCCTATTCATGCTCGCGAAATGAGCTGTATTGTCACAGGTCTCTTTAGCCGATGAGGAAGCCAAGCGAGGTTAGCCATTGACGCCCTGCGAAAGTTCGAAAGGCCATATTGACGATAGATAATCAGAGGCTGGAGTTATGCTTCGAGAGAACGTCTGAGAAGTTCCAGATCTTCGGCAATTTGCCCATCTAGGCCGCGCAGTTCCTCAATGCGTCGAACACCATGCATGACCGTTGTATGATCGCGCCCCCCAAATCGGCGTCCAATTTCAGGAAGGCTGCGAGATGTAAGTTGCTTACATAAATACATGGCAACCTGTCGAGGTCGGGCAAAAGTTCGAACGCGCTTTGGTCCGATCATATCGCTTAGGCGAATATTGTAATGTTCTGCCACTCTACGCTGAATCTCTTCAACAGAAATCTTTCTTTCAGATGCGCGCAGAACATCGCTTAGACAATCTTGCGTCAATTCCATTGTGATTTCTCGACCCACTAGCGACGCAAATGCAAACAAACGGGTCAGGGCGCCCTCGAGAACACGAACGTTTGTTGAGATTCGGTGGGCAAGAAACTCTAGCACTCCATCTTGAAGTTGCAGCTCTGGATATTGCGCGCGAAAATTTTCTACTTTGGACTGAAGGATACCTAGTCGAAGTTCGTAGTCCGTCGGATGCAAGTCCACAACCAAGCCACACTGCAGCCGACTCTTAATTCGGTCTTCGAGGCCCTTGATCTCCCCGGGCGCTCGATCTGCTGAAATTATTATCTGCTTGTTTTGATCGACAAGGGCGTTGAAAGTATGAAAAAACTCTTCTTGTGTGCTGTCTTTACCAGCAATGAATTGAACGTCATCCACCATCAACACATCGACGGAACGAAACAGCTCTTTGAAGTCCATCATTTTCCGGTCCCGCAGCGCTTGTACAAATCGATACATGAACTGCTCCGCCGATAGATATAGGACGTTGAGGTCCGGACGGCGGGCCCTGAGTTCCCACGCGATTGCATGCATGAGATGGGTCTTACCCAAGCCAACACCGCCATAAAGAAAGAGGGGGTTGAACGTTACGGGACCACCTTCGCCAACACGGCGTGCGGCGGCGTTTGCCAGCTCGTTTGGTTTTCCGACGACAAAGCTTTCGAACGTGAAGCGCGCATCTATCGGCGCACCTGTCATACTTCCTGCGCGAACGTCTTCCTTGTGTGCCGGCGGACCGGAGTCCTCAGATTTTGGTGGGTGACCCGACAAATTTGCAGGAACTTTGAAACTTATTCGCTGAACTTTTGAACCCGATTTTGTCAATTGATACAAAATCAGGTCGCCATAGTTTTGTGATACATAATTACCAATGAAATTGGTGGGAACGTGAAATGTTGCAACACCATCTGAAACGGCGTCAAATCTGATTGGCTCAATCCAAGTTTTGTAGTTGTTTTGCCCAACGGTTTTTAACAAATGCTGCTGCAGCGCGCCCCATTGTTCCTGTGTCATGTGTACCTGTTTTCCTTCAGCCCTGCCGAGCTGGGCCGCGCCCAGTCACCCCTGTAATTTTTGGGATTCGTGCCGCTTTGAGGTAGCAAGGACAAGACGTCCTTTGACAAAACTAAAGAAACCCCTCAGGAGGTCCCCACCCCTGTCGGATCATTTGCCAATTGCGCTGAAGCGCGACAGCAGTGGAACAGTTGCAGTACACTGCACCGATACTAATCGAACTCCGCTACAATTTTAGTTTCCTCTAATGAGGCATCTTAAAAAACGAGCGGCCAATAGATATCGGCGTCTGTCCCCCCCCAAGGCGATGTGAATCGCACCTACAAAGTAGCAAGGTCACGTATGGTCGAGCAACTGATCTTCGAACTTGACTCGCTGTTTTGGCAAAAAGAATCTCTTGGGATTTAACATTGGTCAAAAAAGCAAAAAGGCGCCGGTACGTTCGACGCCTTTTGTATCAATGGTTTGACCGGAAATTAACCCAGCGCTTTTACGCGGGATGAAAGGCGAGACATTTTCCTGGAAGCGGTGTTTTTATGGTAGACGCCCTTCGTTACACCACGCATCAGTTCTGGCTGAGCGGTACGCAGAGCTGCAATTGCGGCGTCTTTATCGCCCGAAGTAATTGCTTCTTCAACTTTTCGCAGATGTGTACGAATGCGTGATCGCCGCGCTTTATTTACTTCTAGGCGGCGCGCGTTTTGGCGTGCACGTTTCTTTGCTTGGGGTGAATTTGCCATGAATCTGTGACCCTTACTTGGTACGTTGTGTTAGTATCGCGTGCTGCACACCAAGCGGCCTCTCCCTAACCGGGAGAAAAAATTCAAGCCTAAGCGGGCTGCACACGCATCAATTGCTTTCCCCCTATCCCTTTTAATCAAAATTGCCAACCTAATTTTCACTCGTTGCGTTTCAAAATGTTGCAACGGGTGCGTAAACGCGCCCACGCATTTGTTTTATTGGAGGTGGCACGGGAAACAATGAAAATTTCGCAGTATGCGACACTCCCATAAAAGAGAATTTTTTTGGATGTAGTAACTGCATAATACCCAAAATCATTCCCTAACTGATATCATGACTGCAGGGGAGGACGATCTAACAGCCGCGAGAGAGACAATTGCTGAAAGTGGCGCTCACCCGCGCGAAATCGTTGATTTTGCACCGGATGGTGAACGCGTAGCTCGTTTCTTTTTTGTGGCAGACCCTGACGGTTATCAGATTGAGGTCATTGAGAGGGGCGGACGTTTTGAATAAATTTTATAATGCAATTAACAGGAGAATTTAAGAATGTTATACAGACTCGATTTTACGGTTGAATATAATGAAAACATGGCCCAACAGGGCTTGCTCGGTGTTTGGGCTGAGGAGGCAAACGCTGCTCTAGGAGCAAAAAGTGCAGGCGTTGTCGTTGATCTTTGGAAAGTGGTGGGTGAGCGTAAAGTTCTTGTCATTGCTGATGTTGAGACGCCAGACGACCTTGATCGAATTCTTTTTGATCTTCCGATTATGCAAAAAATGGGACACCTGGTCCAAGTAGATGTCAAATCTCTGCGTCGCTATGAAGATTTTGCAGAAGACGTTAAAGAACGAATCGGTCGATAGGAAGGGTTATTGTCCCGATGTGTCAGCTGTTTATAGATTCAGATCCTGCGCTCTGGATGTCTCATACAAAATCGTTTCGAATGGACGGAATGGTGACGAGTGTTCGTCTTGAGGACATGTTTTGGCGCGTCCTTGAAACAATCGGGGAACGTGATGATCTCTCGATCCCTCAACTTCTTCATGGGCTCTACAATGAGAGTTTAGATGCAGGGCACGATGTTGGAAATTTTACCTCATTTTTGCGCGTTTGCTGCTTGAGGTTCCTAGATTTGCAGCTGCGAGGACTGATCCCGCGCGAGCCACACATAAAGTTAAGTCAAGTTTTGGCGGAAGACGTTCTCAAGATTGAGGCGGTTCAACGTCATAACGTTTTTCCGAAACTTCAATAGAAATTTTTGTCAGGATTTACGAGTTGAGTTAGGGGCAGTTATTTCAGTTAATTACCCTGACACATTGTGCCACTTTTTGCGTAGACACATTTAGTAGGAGAATTCCCGCAATTCTGAGTTAAAAATCTACCACCTTCCTTACCTGAATGCGAAACTCAAAAAGGAATGATGAGAGTGCCTTTTCAACTGCGGTGGTGGACGATTGGTATTTTGGTAAAAGCAGTACGTTTACGGATAGTCCACGGGGCCCACCTGTCGTTACTATGACTTCTGAGCCAGTCAGTCCAAGTTCCTCAGAAAGTAATTTTGAAATCACTAGTTTGGCGGCATCACACCGAAGCTTCGGCTTGAAAATCTTACCAACGGAGGTCAAGGGAATTTCCTCAATAACCTCAATGATCTTGGGCCAGGCTGGACGTTCATCAATTGCTTTTTGAGCGTGATCAATAAGATCATTTACGCACACGTCCGAAGCCGGATGAAGCTGTACGAAGCACATGGGAAGCTCGCCTGCGTAAGCATCAGGCATGCCAACCGCCGCGGCAACTGCCACAGCGGGGTGTGCTGTCATTGCATTCTCTATCATAGTGGGATCAATATTGTGGCCACTCCGAATAATCAGGTCTTTTGAACGTCCGGCAACATAGAGGCACCCTTTTGCATCCTTGTATCCAAGGTCTCCTGAATTTAGCATACCTTCCAAAAATACGCCTTCGTTGTACGCCGCGTCGCTGTAACCGGGTGATAGATGTTCACCTCTAATAGCGATGATTCCAATTTCGCCGACGCTACATTCCTCTCCGAGCTTGCCTGCAGCATTGAACTTTAGAATATCCACTTGAGTATAGGGCAAAGCCCAGCCCACTGATCCTGTTGTGCCCTGTCCAGATGGGGGATCAATGCTGATTAATCCGGAGGCCTCTGTCATTCCCAAGATTTCAAAAAGAGGTTTTCCGGAGACATTCTTGAATTTCTGTCCAACAGCCGGTGGTAGAAGTGATGCCCCTGTCAAACCAGCGCGCACATTGCTTATGTCGTAGTGCTCCACAGGTGTTTGCAAAACTGCACTAATCGCTGTCGGAACCCCCGCCACCAAAGTTACTTTGTGATCTGAAACTAGTCGCCAAAAGCCTTTTATGGCGGCCGGATTGCGGAGCCCTGCAGGCGTCATAACCAATAGTTTAATTCCGGCCATAAATCCGCTTAGGCCAGCCACAATCGTACCCGCTACATGAAACAAGGGGAAAGTGGCAGTTAACACGTCCTCAGATGTATATCCACACATCGTGGCGCCACCAAACGCCGCCACCAGCTGACTGTGGTGCGTGTGGGCAACGAGCTTAGGCACACCAGTTGTACCCCCGGTATGAAAATATGCGGCAAGATCATCGCCTGAGCGCGGTGGTCCAAACGTTAGATGATCATTGGGTTGGCCCATTACCGCTGAAGCAAAGTCGATCACCTCTTCTACTTTGGGCGAACCCGGTGGTGAAACGCGAACCAGAATGAGCCCGGGAATTTGTTCACATATCTTGAGGGCCTTCTCCCAAATGTCTAACTGCGGATGCGGTCCAAGGGCCACCAGTATCTTTGCACCGGAGGCTTTGAGTAACTCGGTTATGCTTTCTGGTTGCAATAAAAAGTTGATGGGTATCGCGTAACCTGCGGTTTCCGCGCCCCACAAGGTAACGTGTGTTTCGATCAGGGCAGGTAGCATAAAAGCGACACCTGGCGCTTCTCCTCCAATGTGAGCGAACAAATTTGCAGCTCGACGAATCTGACCCAGGAGGTCTCGGTAGCTGATATCATGTGGGTTTTCATCTGCTGCTCCTGTCATCAACATTGTCATAGCTGTGGCGTTAGGTGCTCGCTCTGCGCTATTGATGAATACGTCAAGAATGCTCGTTTCCGGCAATCGATCCCGTAATGGCATTTCAGCTTCAAACTGTTTGAGGTCGTTAAAGGTACGAATTGGCTTTGCGCCCAAATTCGCCATATGAATCTCCTTACACACCATTTGAGAGCCCGCTAAGAGTTTCCCAAATGACTTAATTTGGCAAGCTAGATTTTCACTGTTTAGACCTGCTGCGGGCAGTGGTGTAGAACGGTTGCGTCAGCGAACTGTGTCGATAAAAATTACCGCTTAAAGGTTGAGAGGTCTATCGTTTGCTTCTGAGCAACTGACCTTGCCAGCGTTGCAAAAGGTCTGTGTCGCAGACTTTGTATTGCTCTTGTGCAACTCACTTGTCTCTAAACTGGGCTTCGCGTTTTTCCATAAAGGCGGCCATGCCCTCTTTCTGGTCTTCAGTGGCGAAAAGCGCGTGGAACACCCTGCGCTCATAGAGCAGGCCCTCGGTCAAAGAACTTTCAAAACTGCGATTGACTGCTTCTTTTGCAGTGCGCGCCGTCACCAACGATTTCTCGGCAATTTTTTGTGCCGCTCCCAGCGCTTCATCAAGAAGTTTCTTACTTGGGACAATGCGACTTACAAGTCCTGCGCGCTCAGCCTCCTCTGCGTCCATGAAGCGCCCAGTCAAATTCATATCCATAGACTTGGACTTGCCAATTGCTCGTGTCAGGCGCTGGCTGCCACCCATCCCGGCGATCACACCAAGGTTAATTTCGGGCTGTCCAAATTTTGCTGTCTCTGAGGCAACAATGAAATCACATGCCATGGCAAGCTCACACCCGCCGCCTAGGGCATATCCCGATACGGCGGCGATTACGGGTTTCCGTATGCGCTGTATGCCGTCACCAAAGGCTGCAAACAGATTTGCTGCGTTTACCTCTGCAAATGACATTGATGACATTTCCTTTATGTCAGCGCCGGCTGCAAAAGCTTTCTCCGATCCAGTCAAAACAATGCAACGCACTTTGTCGTTCGCATCAGCTTCCTCAAGGGCTTGCATCAACTCACAGAGTAACTGCTGGTTAAGAGCGTTTAGAGCGTCGGGCCGGTTGAGTTTGATAAGGGCAACGTGGTCTTCAGTTTCGACGGTGATCGTCTCAAAAGCCATCGGTCATGCCTTTCATTGTTCCATTCTAGAACCGTTGCTTAACATTTGCGGCGTGGCGATCAAGCTATCTTTGGCATTGCATACAATAGAAAGATGAGCGCCCAGCCTGTGTGATTCGCGTAATTTTGGCTTTGCACTTTGGAGTATGACAGGGTCTACCTTCACGGCCATAAACATCGAAAGAGTGTTGAAAATAACCTAATTCACCATCTGTCTGGCGAAAATCCCGCAATGAAGAACCACCGACTTCAATCGCGTCAGACAGAACCTTTCGGATGGTTGGAACTAATGATGCTGCGCGTAGGTGTGAAAGTGCCCCAGCTTTGCGTTTTGGCGAAATTTTGGTACGAAAAAGCACTTCGCAAACGTAAATATTGCCAAGTCCTGCAACGATTCGCTGATCGAGCAAAGCTGACTTGATTGGTGTGTTACGCCCGGAAAGCCGGGCAATCATATAAGTTTCGTCAAATGCGTTGCTAAGAGGTTCTGGCCCAAGTTTTGCAAGGAGAGAATGGCTGTTGATCTGTCCTGTTGGACGTAAATCCATCGCTCCGAAACGGCGCGGGTCATTGAAGGTGATACGTGCGCCATTATCCATGTCAAAGACAACATGATCGTGTTTTTCGGCTTTGGGGTGATTGTGGGCGAATTGCCCCATCTGGTCGCCTGATATGGTCATGCGACCTGACATACCCAGATGGATAAGCAGCGTTTCGTCCGTAGATAAATCTACAAGAATATACTTAGACCGGCGTCGCAACTGCTGGACGGTTGCACCGTTTAGCCGAGAAGCCATATTTTCGGGAAACGGCCAGCGTAGATTTGGGCGGTTCACTTGTACACGAGCGATCATGGCGTTTTGCATGGCTGGTTGTAAGCCGCGGCGGACAGTTTCGACTTCGGGCAGTTCTGGCATGACGTTCTCCGTCGACTAAGGGGTGCATTGTATGACCCCGCTCCCCATTATAGAGAGGGAGCGAAACCAGATAGGCAAGGCCGAAGGTGCAAGCGATGAGTGAGAAAACCACGCATTTCGGATTTCAGACAGTACCCGAGTCTGAAAAAGCAAGCAAAGTACAAAGAGTGTTCGATTCCGTCGCGTCCAAGTATGACGTGATGAACGATGTGATGTCGTTGGGAATTCACCGGGTTTGGAAAGATGCGATGCTGGACTGGTTAGCGCCGCGCAGCGGTCAAAGCCTTCTGGATGTGGCAGGTGGTACTGGTGACATCTCATTTCGATTTTTGAAACGGGCGGGACATGGACATGCGACGGTTTTAGACCTTACGGAGCCGATGCTCGTCGAGGGTCGCAAACGGGCAGAGGCGGACCAGATGACAGAAAGCCTTCAGTGGGTGGTTGGCGACGCGATGGCTCTACCATTCGAGGACAGTAGTTTTGATGTCTATACTATCAGCTTCGGGATTAGAAATGTGACGCGACCGCAGGAGGCACTCAATGAGGCCTATCGTGTGCTTCGACCGGGTGGGCGTCTAATGGTATTGGAATTTAGCCAAATTCCAAATGACATGATGCAAAAAGCTTATGACCTATATAGCTTCAACATTATTCCACGAATGGGTCAAGCGATTGCAAATGATCGAGACAGCTATCAATACCTCGTAGAGTCGATCCGCAAATTTCCAAATCAGGACTCTTTTTTGACCATGGTGCAAAACGCTGGATTCGGGAATGCAAAGTACCGTAATTTGTCGCTAGGAATAGCGGCTCTGCATTCGGGTTGGAAACTTTGAGAGGGCCACATAACATTCTGCGCCTGATCCGGACTGGTGCAACGCTCGAACGTACTGGCGCCATGAAAGTAGTGATGGATGCGTTTGAGACCCCTCGTTTGATCCGGATTTCAGTGAGGGGGCTTGTCTGGCCGTTTCAATGGTTGGGTTATCGTGGAAATCCAGAAATGCCGCCGGTGACTCGGGCGCTGACAGCGCTGGGCCCGGCTTATATTAAATTTGGGCAGGTTCTATCTACTCGACCTGATATTGCTGGAGAAGACTTGGCCACGCAGTTGCGTGTGTTGCAGGACAAGCTGCCGGCGTTTTCTATGGAAGTGGCAAAAAATTCGGTTGAAAAGGAATTGGGCGTTAGTGTCGACACAGCGTTTCTGGAGTTCTCTGAGCCGGTTGCAGCTGCATCGATTGCGCAGGTGCATCGGGCACGATTATCGAGCACGGGAGAGGAAGTCGCAGTCAAAGTGCTGCGCCCGGGTATTGAGCGAGCATTTAAGAGGGATGTAGACGCGTTCTATTTTGCCGCTGACGTTATTGAATTTCTGTCTCCGTCGTCGCGCCGATTGCGACCGCGTGATGTGATTGAACATTTTGATGGTGTGGTGACTGGAGAGCTTGACCTAAGATTGGAATCGGCCTCTGCAAGCGAATTTGCCGCGAATACGGGCCAAGATGCTGGGTTCCGCGTACCAGCCGTCAAATGGGAGTATTCTGGGCGACGTGTGATGACCTTGGATTGGGCTGAAGGTGTTGCCTTGGGTGACAATGAGGCGCTCGACTCGGCGGGACACAATCGCCATGCGTTAGGTGACCGGGTTTTGGAACTGTTCCTCAGCCATGCTCTTCGTGACGGTTACTTTCATGCTGACATGCATCAGGGCAATCTGAAGGTTGCCGCGAATGGTGACATTATCGCTTATGATTTTGGGATCATGGGCTATATTGATGAATACACCCGCAGGGTTTACGCGGAAATCCTGTTCGGTTTTATCCAGCGTGACTATCGAAGAGTTGCGGAAGTGCATTTTGAAGCAGGTTATGTGCCTGGAGACCGTGACGTGGATGAATTTGCGCGCGCTCTGCGCGCGGTCGGTGAGCCAATTTTCGGTATGGATGCGACCCGTATTTCCATGGGTCGTTTATTGTCATATCTTTTTGAAGTCACTGAGCGATTTGGAATGGAAACGCGCACTGAACTAATATTGCTACAGCGCACGATGGTGGTGGTCGAGGGCGTGGCTCGTTCTTTGGATCCAGAAGTTAATATTTGGGACGTAGCAAAGCCCGTTGTGGCTAGCTACATCGAACAAAGCATTGGACCACGCGCTCTGGGTCGCGATTTGCTCAAAACCGCGCGCGTGTTGGCTCGCTTTGGTCCCCGCTTGCCTGGCCTAGTCGAGGATATTCTGATTCGACAAGCAACTGCGGTTGACGACCCTCAGCCAAGTATTTGGCCGAAGCTTGCACTAGGTGGTATAATCGGCGCACTTTTGGGGGCTGGAGCCGTTTTTGGGACCCTAATGTTCCTTTAAACCAACGGACAAGTACTTCTTGTAAGACGATCTTTTGTACCACTTTCGTTGATAAGGATTTTGGCGCGTCGCACAAATTTTCCGACCACCCCTCCAAGCTGCATCGAAAACAGATAGCGCTGACTTCGGGCGTGGTAAGCGATGAAGTGAGCGGGCTGATGGTCAGTCCAAAAGGCCCGCGTGACGCATTGCGTTATCGATCTGTGCTTTTGTACTTTCAGCGAGACCAGTAAGTGGTAAACGGACCTCATCGCGGCACAGGCCAAGTTTGGACATACCGTATTTTGCCCCAATGAGCCCAGGTTCGACAAAGATTGCTTCATGCAATGGCATCAGAAGATCCTGATATTTTAGCGCTTTGCTATAGTCACCCGCCAGAGTTGTGGCCTGAAATTCAGCGCACAAACGCGGCGCCACATTGGCTGTGACAGAAATACATCCAACCCCTCCATGGGCATTGAAACCAAGTGCAGTAGCGTCTTCACCCGATAATTGCACAAACTCAGTGCCGCAGCTGGCGCGCTGCTGGCTAACTCTCGCCAGATCGCCTGTGGCATCTTTGACCCCAATTATGCGTGGTAAATTAGCCAGCCTACCCATTGTCTCCGGTGTCATATCGACAACTGACCGTCCCGGAATGTTGTAGATGATGATCGGTAAATCACAGCTGTCGTGGATGGCGGTGAAATGCGCAATCAAACCTCTCTGAGTTGGCTTGTTGTAGTAGGGAGTGACAACTAGGATCGCATCGGCACCCACCTTTCCTGCATGTTGGGCGAGGTGGATGGCCTCGAGGGTGTTGTTTGATCCCGCGCCTGCTATAACTGGTACCCGCCCTGCAGAAGACTGAACAACGGTTTCCACAACCGCTTCGTGTTCGTCATGGCTCAAGGTAGGGCTTTCGCCGGTTGTTCCTACTGGCACAATACCGTTTGAACCTTCGCGAATATGCCATTCTACTAGCTTTTTGAGCGTGTCCAGATTCACCTCGCCGTTTGTGAACGGCGTAACGAGTGCGGGGAAAGACCCATTGAACATAACACGCTCCTTTTTTGCTGTGCTGGGCGGAATTGCCCGGTATAAAATCGCAGAGACACTAGCGGGAAGCCGCCGCCTTGCCAAGATTGTGAATTGAAGACACGTTAGAAAGCGGTTTAGCGTATCGACTCTATCCGTTTTTGTATTGGAAATTGCAAGTCATGTTCCGTTTTTTAATGACGCTCTCTGTGTTAACCTCGCTTGTCTCACCTGCATGGGCAGATGTTTCGCAGCTTACAAATGCTATGGATGCAATTCGAGTTAAAGACTGGGATCGTGCGCGAGAGGCTGTGGAAAATTCGGATCAGGTCGCGATGGACATCGTTGAATGGCACCAACTGCGTGCGGGAGAGGGAAGTCCCGGCCAGATTATTGCATTTTTGCAGCGCCGGGATGATTGGCCGGGACTAAAATTATTACGAAAGCGATCCGAAGCCACGTTTTCCAGCGCGACCTATCGAGAAAAGTTGTCCTTTTTTGCAATGGGGAATGCGCAAACTGCTGCTGGCGTGTTGGCTTGGGCTGAAGTGCTTGCCGGAGAAGGAGAGCAGGGTGCGGCAGACGCTGAGATCGTGCTTGCCTGGCGTACAATGTCGATGGATGCGAATACTCAGGCAACGTTTTTAAAACAATACGAAGACCTTTTGAAACCGCATCATATAGCACGGTTGGACGCAATGCTTTGGAGAAACTGGCAAGGCAACACCGAACGGATGTATCCTTTGGTACCCGATGGTTGGGTCAAGCTGGCGAAGGCCCGTTTGGGTTTGCGCGGCCAGGTCAATGGTGTTGATGGATTAATCCTCGCGGTGCCTGACATATTGAAAAATGATGCTGGCATGGCTTACGAGCGATTTGTTTGGCGACACCGGAAAGGGTTGGATGAAAGGGCGATAGAGCTTTTATTAGAACGGAGTAAGGCTGGTACACTTGGAGAGCCAGCAAATTGGGCGTCTCGGCGCCGGTCGCTAATCCGTAGCCAGATGCGTGCTGGAAATTATCAAATTGCTTACGACTTGGCTTCTGTGCACGGCATGGCATCTGACTCCGGTTACGGATTTTCGGACTGTGAGTGGCTAGCTGGCTATTTGGCCCTGCGTTTTTTAGACAAGCCAGAACAGGCTGCGGCACATTTTGTGAGGTTTGCGCAGTCGGTCAAAACACCAATTTCGCTTGGGCGAGCGGGGTATTGGATGGGGCGGGCTTATGAAGCTTTGGGTGATGCTAAAACAGCAAAGTTGGCTTATCTGGCCGGGGGCGAGCATCAAACAAGTTTTTACGGTTTGCTGGCTGCAGAAAAGGCTGAGATGTCGTGGGACAAAAGTCTCCGGGGCGACGAGGTATTTTCAGACTGGCGCGAGAGTGGTTGGGCCATGAGCAGTGTTCACGAAGCTGCAAAACTGCTTTTGGATGCGGACGAACGAAACCTTGCGGAACTCTTCTGGGTGCATTTAAGTGAAAGTCAGGGCAGGGAAGCCTTGGGGCAGATGGGATCAATGCTGGATGAGTTTGACGAACCCCACATCGCAGTCATGCTTGGGAAAAAAATGGTGCGGCGTGGAGTAACATTGCCGGGGCCATATTACGCGTTGCATTCCCTGAAGGACACAAAATTGCCGGTGCCAGCCGAGCTGTCACTTGCAATTGCGCGTAGGGAAAGTGAATTCGACCCAGTCGTTGTGAGCCATGCGGGTGCCCAAGGGCTAATGCAGCTGATGCCGACGACCGCTCAACAAGTGGCGACTGAGCTTGGTGAGGCTTATTCATTCGCCTGGTTGACCACAAATCCCGCATATAACGCCAGGCTTGGTAGTGCCTATCTTGCCGGCTTAAGCAAACAGTTTGATGGTAATATTATTATGATGGCAGCAGGATATAACGCTGGACCGCATCGCCCAAAGAGCTGGATGGAACGCGCTGGTGATCCTCGTGGGAGAGCTGTTGAGGTTATGGTGGATTGGATTGAAATGATCCCATTTAATGAAACACGTAACTACGTAATGCGGGTATCTGAAAGCCTTCCAGTTTATCGTGCGCGGTTGGGAAAGAATCCTCATCCGATGTCTTTTGGGCAGGAAATCGTGGGTGGTACATTTCGATTTAGGGAATAGTAGCTTTGATTGTTTCGTGGGGATTGGGTCGATTTATCAAGCCAAATGCTGATAGCATGCAAAATAAAGACTGCCAGCCTCATCGCCAAAGGCTAATTACATAACAGTATTCGAAGAGATTTCTTGTCTTGCTTAAGTCGGTTTTTTGGTACCACAGCGATCTAACACCTGCTTTTTTGGTAAGTGGTCAAAAACGTAAATTGGTGACTTCGCAAACTTTTGAAGAAAAAGGCCACTGCTTAAAACGATACCCATTCTCTTGCGGGTGGCGCCATGCCACCTGCTCGAATGAGGGGAAAGCACGTCAGCCCTAGACCAATCTTGAAAGCATAAATGGCGTGACAAGGTTTTTAGACTTAGGGTCTTGAAAGATGCGCTAACCATCCATCTTCCGCTATCGTTATTAGGAGTGTTTAATAGCGTCTGCGCTCCCGCCAAAATGTAAACAGGCCTGCACCGACCACGATCGCTGCGCCTATAGCAACGTTCAGGCGCAACACTTCATCAAAAAATATCAGTCCGAAGGCGGCGGCGAAAGGCAACTGCAAATATGCGAATGGCTGCACTGTGCTGGCTTCAGCAACCTCGTAAGTTTTGATGAGCAACCAGTGTGCGAGGGCGCCTGTGCAACATAACAAGAGCATCCAAAACCAGTCTCGCTCAGAAATGGGCTCCCAATAAAACACACCGATACAGGTGATTACGATGCAGCCAACTGTACCAGTGTAAAAAAAACTGACGTGGGCGCTGTCTGCACGCGCAACATAACGGGTCAAAATTCCATAGAAGGCAAATAAACCGGCTCCAATTAAAGGTACGATCGCTAGTGGCGAAAACATGCCAGATCCTGGACGCAGAATGATTAAGACGCCAACCGCACCGATACAGATAGCAGACCAGCGTCGCCATCCCACAGATTCATTCAAAACTGGACCACTGAGAGCTGCAATTATCAATGGGTAACATACAAAAATCGCATGACTTTCAGTGAGCCCCAACAAGGTGAAAGCATAGATTGTCACGCACATTTCTGCGACAAGAAGGACGCCGCGGAAAATCTGCAGCAAAGGCATCTTGCTGTGTATTGCTTGGCGAACGCCTCCGGAACGGCGTGCGGATAGGGCAAGCACAAATGTGGCGAGAAACCAATAGCGGATCATTACAATAAGGATCGTGTTATACTCACCGGCAAGATGGCGTGAAAGACCGTCTTGCGCTGCAAATACAAAGGATGTTGCGCACATTAGCAATATGCCAAGTCGGGCGCTGTCGCTCGTCATGAGGCACGCTTCTGCGCTACGATCATGTGTCGTTTGCGTCCATATCCCGCCACACGGGTAATGTTGAAACCTGCTTCAGCAAGGTTGCGCCGAACTAAACCGGCAGAGGTATAGGTCGCCGCCGTGCCGTCAAACTTTGTGTGTTCAGAGACTTGTAACATCAAGTTTGCGCCCCAGAGCTCGGGGTTCTTGGCTGGTGAAAATCCGTCAAGAAACCAAGCATCCGCCTTAAAGCCTTGCTGGACTAAAGTTTTACGGGCATCTCCCAGGATGACGCGTGCATCGATCCCAGCCAATGTCGACAGACTTGGGTCTTCTGACCAAGCTTGAACAAGACGCTCTGCGTAGTTGTATAGTTCGGGAAAGGCGACTAGCGCTTGCCGCATGTCTGGCGCCGACATGGGAAAAGCCTCAAAGCTGGTAAATTGCAGTGGTGTGTTCTGACCAGAAGCGTCCCATGCCATCCAAGAGGTCAATAGGTTGAGTCCAGTCCCAAACCCGAGTTCGGCTATGTGAAATTCTGGTCTGAACCGATCAGGCAACATGTTCCCTGCTAAAAACACATGACGTGTTTCTTCAAGTCCATCCTCTAGGCTGAAATATGGGTCATCGAACTGAGTTGAAACAGGGGTGTTTCCGTCACGCCAATCCAAATTTACATTCTGGTCGATCATCTTAGGATGCCTTATGACCTGTTAAACTAAAGACTTGGACCAGCTAGGGTGATTTGGCAATGGTGGATGTGACTGTCATGGGAGCTGGGGTGTTCGGCCTCAGTGTGGCATGGGCTTGCGCCGCACGTGGTGCGAAAGTTAGGGTGATCGATCCCAATGGTGTTGGTGCTGGATCCAGTGGCGGGCTCGTAGGGGCTCTGGCGCCGCACACGCCAGAAAATTGGAACGAAAAAAAGGCATTTCAGTTTGAAAGTTTGATTATGGCGGAAGCTTTCTGGGCTGAGGTTGAATTGGTAGGAGGTGTATCACCTGGCTACGCACGCACAGGGCGATTGCAACCAATCCCAACAGCGCGGAGCCTTGATAGAGCGCGCGCGCGCGCGGTCACCGCGGTACCACTTTGGCAAAGCAAAGCTTCATGGCGCGTGATTGATGTGGCGGAAGCTGGAGCTTGGGCACCGCTGTCGCCAACAGGGTATTTGATTCATGATACGCTCTCCGCCCGTATGCGACCTCGCGGCGCGGCTGCAGCACTCGCGGCGGCAGTGAAGGCGCGCGGGGGGGAAATTGTTATTTCTGGTTTGCGCGAAGGCAAAATTGTGTGGGCAACGGGTTGGCAGGGCCTTATGTCACTGTCGAAGGATATGGGGCGCTTGATTGGTAATGGCGTGAAGGGTCAGTCCGCTTTGTTGCGATTGCCTCGTGCGAATCTTCCCCAAATTTTTGCCGATACAGTCCATATTGTTCCGCATGAAGATGGTACGGTGGCTATTGGTTCCACCAGCGAACGCGAGTTTGAGGACCCGTCTGCGACCGATGATCAGTTGGACATGGTGCTTGCGCGTGCCGTTGCTGCAGTGCCGTCTCTTGAAAGCTCCATGGTTATTGAGCGCTGGGCAGGGGTGCGCCCGAGGGCTAAAAACCGGGCACCAATTTTAGGTGTACACCCATTACGCAATGACGAATTTATCGCCAATGGGGGGTTTAAGATTGGGTTTGGAATGGCCCCGAAAGTTGGACAGGTCATGGCTGATCTTGTGCTGGAAGATCGTGATGAAATTCCGAGTGATTTTAAACTTACAACTTTGCTATAGATGAAAGTGCACTGCTGATGGAATTTTCAGAAGGCGACCTACGCTCGTCTGAAGGCCAAAAGTTTGATTAGGCGGCTTCAGCTATCATGCATTGACGTCCATCTGGACCGCGTACCCAGCACATTCCATCGTTTCTCCAGCAGAAAGCGGCTTTTTCAAAATGCATTAGGGGCGAAGTTGCTCGAAATGAAAACTGCTTCAATTGCCCCAACTTTTCTTTCGCCATCAGCATAAGTAGCTGGGCCAGCAGTGGACCGTGAACAACCAAACCTTGGTAGCCTTCAACATCACGAGTGTAATCTTGATCGTAATGAATACGGTGACCGTTGAAAGTCAGTGCAGAATAACGGAAAAGTAATGTGCTATCGAAATTTCGGTTAACGCAGGTGTCTTCGTCACATGGTGCTTGTGCCGCTACTTGTACAGGCCCGTTGCGGTTTGCGTCCTGTCGGTATACCAAATCCTGAAACTCTCTTACAGCGACCCGACCGTCTTGAGTGAATTCGTGGCACAAAGTTACAAATCCTAGTGGACCAGTGCGGCCTTTTTTATGCGCCTTTTCACTGATTGTTGTCGTCTTGGTTGCCATTTTCCCGGCTCGCATCGGGACAAGAAATTCAAGACGACCGCCTGCCCACATCCGGCGTGGTAGACCCATGTCTGGGATTATGCCCCCAACCTTGCGGTGTCCATCTCGTCCCAAATGGGCCGGGGGGTATGCCTGCCAAAAATATAATTGGTGAAAAAACGGTGGGAGAGGGTCGCCTTGACCAATCTCGTGCGCAACGTCCAACGAAACGAGGAACGCATTAGCACGGTCCGGATCCAGGAGATCACTTTGACGATGGGGCTTTTGCACGGCATTCTGCATGATACTTACGCTAAAGGGGGCATTCAACTTGAGCAAGAAAGATAAACCGACGCTCAGCGCAATAGACCATCTAGTGCTGACGGTTACGGATATCGAGTTGACGATTAGGTTTTATGAAAAAGCACTTGGCATGACATCTGTGTCCTTTAAAGCGGTGGATGGAACAACGCGTTGGGCACTGCGGTTTAACAATCAAAAGATTAATTTGCATCAGGCGGGCGAGGAGTTTGAACCCAAAGCTGCTCAGTCTTTGCCGGGGACCGCAGATTTGTGTTTTCTGAGTGATATGCCTTTAGCAGACTGGCAGGTTCACTTGATGGACAAAGGTGTCAAAGTGATTGAAGGCCCTGTTGCTCGAACGGGAGCCGTAGGACCTTTAAACTCACTTTATCTTCGCGACCCGGATGGTAATTTACTGGAAATTGGCAATTTGGTCAGGTGAAAGCAGTCACTTGCCGAATGTTGCCCTTGAGCATTTTCATATCCTTTGGTGTGGGAGTAATTCTATTTTTGCTTAAAAGGGACAACTCTTGCAAAAATTTTCTCGTTTTGGCTTTTGCGGATTAAGCCATACGGCGAACTTGAGAATGAGATATTGAAGCGTGATTAGAAATTCGGCTTTTACAGGCCCGCTTGAGAAGCCTATGCGCACATATTTCAACACTTTCAATGTTTGATTAGGCTTCTTTCGGTAAAATCACAATTTCAACCCGCCGGTTTTGCTGACGGCCCTCTTCGCTCAGATTTGATGCAACAGGCTGATCTTCTCCGCGGCCAATAGCCTGAATACGTTCGAACTGTACGCCGCCGTTCATGAGAACGTCCGCAACTGCGTTAGCACGCTGTTCCGACAGTGTCTGGTTTTGGACAGCCGAACCAGTGTTGTCAGTATGCCCGAGAACTTGCACCACTGTCTCAGGATGTTTGTTAAGGCTGACCGCAACTTTGCCCAGATCATCGTGCAGACTGACATTTACAATCGAACTGTTGATGTCGAACAAAATATCTTGTGACATTGTAACAATCAGTCGGTCGCCCGTGTTTTCAATCTGTACGTCATCGTTTAATTCCCGACGCAGCTCTGCCTCTTGCTTGTCTAGAGTGTTACCAATGATAGCACCAACTCCTGCACCAACTGCTGCACCTGCAAGTGCATTGTTGCTGGTGGCTGCGGCAACTCCGGCTCCGAGTAGGCCGCCAATGACGGCGCCAGATTTTGTTTTACGATATTCCTGTCGCTCTGCGCTAGTTCCTGCGACATAGCCGGGATCAGTACATGCGGTCAAAGCGAGAGCGGAAATCGCACAAAGAGTCAGTGGTAAGTTTGTCATCTCGAGGCCTCAGCTTTTTGCTACTTCAGCAGCTTATGCCTTATTATAGACTAAGCTGACTTCATTCCCTAGTGGCTTCGCCGTTTAAATTTTTAAAGTAATTTCGTAAAAAGCACCTAGCTATGAATGAAGCGCACAGTCAAAACGTTACGTATCGTCAAATATGGGCCGAAGTGGGCGCTGTTGATTATGCGTACTGCGGTTTCGCGAGTGTTGGTGAATTTCGAAAACCTTGCGTACGCAGATGTTCGGAGTTTGTCCTGAGGCTGGGATTCGCACTTTGGATGGTTAATTGAGAGGCGAAAGCGGTTTGAAAGACCATGAGAGTACGTAAGCTAGCTAAAGTTGTGAATGGAACGCTCCATTCAGAGCCAATGGATTAATCAGTGTTTCGAGCGGATTCGTAAGCGAGCAGGACCCGTTTGACAGTAAGTCCCCAGTGATAACCGCCTAGTCCACCAGATTTTCGCATTGCCCGATGACATGGAATAAGCCAGCTTACCGGGTTGCGCCCTACCGCAGTTCCCACCGCGCGAACTGCGCGTGGGTTGCCTATGGAAGTGGCAATTTCTGAATAAGTTGAGATTTTGCCGGAAGGAATACGCATAAGTGCCTCCCATACTTTGATCTGAAGCGCAGAGCCTATCATGTATATCGGCACTTTGCCCGATTTGCTAATTTGAGCGCTGTAAGCGGACAGGACCCATGGGCGCAGAAAGCTTGGGTTTTCGCACAATATGGCTTTTGGCCAGCGAGATGCCAGATCCAACATCGCCTCCTTTTCGCCCATCTCCGCTGCAAACCCAATGCCACAGATACCCTTTTCGGTGCCCATAACCAAAGACGGACCGAAGGGGCTATCAAACCATCCCCAATAGATAGTTAGACCTTCACCCCGTCTCGCGTATTCCCCTGGGCTCATTGCTTCCCAACGCAGAAACAGATCATGTAGCCGGCCAGATCCGGATAGCCCAACTGCGTTCGAAGTCGATAGGGTGGTGAATTGATTGTGCAGTAAAGCTTTGGCATGTCCAAGTGTCAGGTATTGTTGGTATTTCTTCGGCGAAACCCCAGCCCATTTTGTGAAAAGTCTCTGAAAATGTGCAGAACTCATTCCCATTGCGCGGGCTAGTTCTTCGAGCGTTAGAGTTTCGCCGCTTTCGTCAATCAGCGTGATCGCGCGACGCATCACGTTAAAATGATACCCTTTTTCCACGTCGGTCATTGGAGGTCCCCCGCGATGCCTTGCGTGCAGAATAGGCGGCGTTGCAAATTAGGGCGACCCGATTCTTGTGCAAACTTAAAAAATGCGAGGACGAAGAGGTGGCGCCGTTCAATACACTCTTGTCTGCCAAGTTCCCAAAAGGCATACCAACGCTATGGTAAAGCAACTTGACTACGCAACAATCCGTGAGATCTTTTCTCGCTTTAAAGAAGCAGACGCCGAACCAAAAGGTGAACTGGCTCATAGCAATGCATATACCCTTGTCGTTGCAGTCGCTCTGTCTGCGCAAGCGACAGATGTAGGGGTAAACAAGGCGACCAACACGCTCTTTACGATCGTAGATACGCCTCAAAAGATGTTGGACCTGGGCGAAGAGAAATTGATTGAGTACATCAAAAGCATTGGCCTTTATCGCAACAAAGCCAAGAATGTTATTAAGCTTAGCCAAATTCTTGTTGATGATTATGGCGGTGAGGTGCCTAATTCACGCGCGGCGCTGGAAGGATTACCCGGCGTTGGGCGCAAAACTGCGAATGTTGTTTTGAACATGTGGTGGGGCCACCCGTCACAAGCAGTCGATACACATATTTTTCGTTTTGGAAATCGCTCTGGTGTTTGCCCGGGCAAGGATGTTGGTGCGGTGGAGCGTGCGATTGAAGACAACATACCTGTAGATTTTCAGCATCACGCCCATCACTGGATGATCCTTCATGGTCGCTATGTCTGCAAGGCGCGTAAGCCGATATGCAGCAATTGCCTCATCCGGGATCTTTGCATATTTGAGGAAAAAAGCTTGTGAGAAAAACATATCAGGTTGTTGGTATAGGCAACGCCATCGTAGACGTAATTTCTCAGTCGGATGACAGTTTTCTTAAAATGCTGGAAATCCAAAAGGGCATTATGCAACTCGTGGAGCGAGAACGAGGCGAGATGCTTTATGAGGGAATGACCAATCGCACTCAGGCACCGGGTGGGTCGGTTGCGAATACTTTAGCTGGTTTAGGCTCGATGGGGTTGTCGACTGCGTTTATTGGCCGTGTGCACGATGATGTATTGGGCAGTTTTTACGCTAACGCCATGCAGTCAGAAGGTACGGATTTTGTAAACCCGCCGGTGGTCGGTGGTGAACTGCCAACATCGCGTTCAATGATCTTTGTCTCGCCAGATGGCGAACGGTCAATGAACACGTACCTTGGAATCTCTTCAGAGCTCGGACCAGATGATGTGTCTGACGGCGTAGCGGGAAATGCATCTTTGCTGTTTCTTGAGGGGTACCTCTATGACAAGCCAAAAGGGAAGCAAGCCTTTGAACGTGCAGCTAAACTTTGCCGAGCTGGTGGCGGTAAGGCCGGTATTGCGTTGAGCGACCCTTTTTGCGTTGAACGCCACCGGGACGATTTCCGGCGGTTAGCACGGGAATTGGACTTTGTGATTGGTAATGAGCACGAGTGGAAAGCGCTTTACCAATCGGATCTTTCTTCCGCTCTGGAACAAGCTGCGATTGACAGTGGCCTGATCGTTTGCACCCGTTCGGGGCAAGACGTGATGCTAGTTCAGGGTGAGGAAAATGTCGTTGTACCCGTGAGAGAGATTGTGCCGGTTGACGCAACTGGTGCGGGCGATCAGTTTGCGGCTGGTTTTCTGTACGGCGTCGCCACAGGGCAGAGCTTGGAGACTTCGGGGCATATGGGATGTATTGCAGCTAGTGAGGTCATCAGTCATTATGGTGCGCGGCCGGAAAAGGACGTGAAAGCACTTTTTCAAGAGGGTGGACTCCTCGAATAAAACCCTCTGTGTCATCGTGGCTTCCCACTGATAACCACTTAAAGGTGCGACCTGACGTCCTTACGGTTTTTATTGAGTGTATCCAGCGACAGCTCGAAGTTGCGCGTAGTGGCTTTGCCTAACTTTGTCTCGCATGCAAAAAATCTTCAGATTTCAACTTATTCAAAAGCCCAGTTTCCGCCAGCGTTGTCCTCTGTCAATCGCCTAGCTTCGCGTGTACTTCATCAAGGTCAATATCGCCGATCGGCATTTTGTTTCCGGGGTTTTCAAAGTCGTACTTAAAGAGCTGAAAATCACTTTTATAAATTTCGTAGACGAGATGCATGGATAAGTCGTCGAAATACTCTTCTACCGGATGGGTGCGCTTGGGCCCGTGACCTTCAGACTCGTTGAAACGCGGAATGTCTTTAAGATCAACCACATGGTGGGTTTCTATGCAGTCGAGTACCTCTTGCATGCCAACGTTGAACTTTTCTGTCCAAAATATCTTGTCGTAGTTCCCGCCGTTTACAATGAACGTCGAAATATGTCCCGATACAGCCGACCAGTGGATATCAGGGTCCATAGGTCGACGCCAGCGGATGGTATCGCGTGCAAATAACAAAAATCGACGGAAGCTTTTAATCTGATCAAAATCTTGCTTACCGTCTTCTCCACCTACATCAATGCCGTATTTTTGAATCAGCATCGGTACGAGATTCCCTCGATAACGTTTCCCATTTCGCTGAACGCCGCAGATTTTGTCAAAGAACGATGACAAAATTCGAGTGTACGGGTTACGTACACATGTAAATGCGTATGACTTGTGTTCGCGTATATTGTCAGTGATTGGCTGCTGGCTTTCCTCTAATGCCCATTTGTGCATGCCAGACTTCGCGTCATGAATGTCACCATCAAAGAATTCACCATGATCCGAGTAAAACATGATCTGTCCGATCGTTGAGCACGCACATTTTGGAACCACGCGATACATGACACTTTCACTTTCAGTCATCCATGTTCCGGGAAAGCCCATTCTTTGTCTCCATCTATGGTGCGACTCTTGCGGGTCACTTTCGCCAAAAACTAAAAAAACTAAACAATGATTGTTTATTCAATGTGTAATTACCATTAAATGGATAAAAGATAATTGGCTAGATGGAGTTGCGGTTTCGGGAATGGCAGAAATTGCTTACATTTTGTTGTGCCACAAGGACCCGGCGTCGATTATCTTGCAGGCGGAGAGACTCACCGCTACCGGGGACTGTCTCTCGATTCACTTTGACGCCTGCGCTGACGCTGACCAATTTGCCCAAATTCAAGATGCGCTCGCCGACAATCCAAAAGTAACTTTTACGCGGAAACGAATAAAGTGTGGTTGGGGAGAGTGGTCTTTGGTTCAGGCGACCATATACGCGCTCGAAGCGGCCATTGAGAAGTTTCCACGCGCTACGCACTTTTACATGGTGTCTGGCGACTGTATGGTCATTAAGTCGTCTGAATACATCCATGAATTTCTGGATAACAATGACGCCGATTTTATCGAGAGTTTTGATTTCTTCGACAGTAATTGGATCAAGACTGGGATGAAAGCTGAACGTCTGATATACCGCCATTGGTTCAACGAGCGCACGCAGAAACGTCGCTTTTATGCATCCATGAGTGTTCAACGTCATGTTGGCCTGATACGCGATATTCCCTCGGACTTGCAGGTAATGATCGGCAGTCAATGGTGGTGCCTGCGGCGCCAAACAATTGAGGCAATACTACATTTTAGTCAAAAAAGAAGAGATATAGTCCGGTTTTTTCGTTCGACGTGGATACCTGATGAAACGTTCTTTCAGACGATAGTTCGCCACCTTATCCCAGACAAAGAAATTCGGTCTCGCACGCTAACGTTGCTGATGTTTTCAGACTATGGAATGCCAATTACATTTTATAATGACCATTACGACCTGCTGCTATCCCAAGATTACCTATTTGCTCGCAAGATCAGTCCGGAAGCGTTTGAACTGAAGGATCGGTTGGGAAAGCTCTATGCAGAGGAACGGGTAAAGTTTCTGATTTCTGCAGAAGGACCGAGCTTATTCAAATTTCTCACTGGCCGTGGCCGCGTTGGAAAACTGTTCTCCAGCCGTTTTTGGGAAACTGAGTCAACTTTGGGCCGAGATCGTGAGCTGATGATATTGGTTTGCAAAAAATGGCATGTCGCCAAGCGAATGATCCAAAAGATTGATCAAGAAACGGATATCCCGGCCGTTGCCTATTTGTTCAGCGAAGATGATACGCCATTACCAGATCTTGGGGGTATTCAGTCGACCGTTGAAAAAAGGACCAGACACAGGCGGGCTCTGATGAGGATGCTGTTTGACCATTATGATACAAATCGCCTTGTCATTTGTCTCGATCCGTCGGCAATGGATTTGATGCATGACTTTTTCAGTGATCGTTCTGTGACTCGAATGCTGGAGTTAAAGTGCAATTTTACCGATCATTACTTAATCGGACATGCGATGCGAATAGGATTAGCTGGCGGCCAAACGCCTCAAGAGACTCTGGAACGGTTAATTCCAACAATTCGGAGTGATATTCTGAACGAAAGTGACCACATTTTGGATGCTGGATTTTTGAATGTCAGCATAATGGCGGAGGGGCAAGACTTCGAAGGGCAGGTCGCTGCGGTTCAACAATTTCTTGCCGTACCTGAGCCCACTGCCAACCTCATTGCAGGAATGGAACAACTGTTTGATGATTGAAGTCTAACGCCACCAGGTGCTCAATTTTCAATTCTTACCAGTAGTTTTTGCTGATCTTTCCTAAGCATATTCAATCCTCAAACCTACGAAATATTATGTTATTGGTTTGCCCCGGTGAGACTCAGAAAAACATCCTCTAAATCCGCCTGCTCAGTTTTGACATCCCGGATCACAATCCCCGCACTTCGAAGTAGCCCAAACACGTCTTCTGCGGTTATTTTACTGGCAGGATAAGTAAAAGCTAGCGATCCATCAGCGCGTTTTTCTACTTCAATTCCTGGCGCAGTTGGTAAGATAAGTGGAGGCGTGGTTGGATAGATAACCATGCATTTGGCATCCATTTTACTGAGAAGGTTTGAAGTGGTGTCTTTGGCAACTAGTTCACCGTGGTTGATGATGGCAATCTCGCTGCACATTTCTTCGGCCTCCTCAAGGTAATGGGTGGTCAAAATAATAGTCATACCGCGGTCTGCATTAAGTTTTCGAATATTAGTCCACAGCATTTGCCGAAGCTCAATGTCTACACCGGCTGTGGGTTCATCCAGCACCAAAACCTGGGGCGTGTGTACCAAGGCCTTGCCTAAAAGTAGCCTGCGTCGCATTCCACCACTTAGGGTGCGGGCGTAGGCCTCTGCTTGATCGCTCAGGCCAATCATTTCAAGAATTTCATCGCTTTGGCGTTGGGATTTTGGGACGCCGTACAGTCCAGCCTGCAGTTCTAATGCGCCGCGCGGTGTGAAGAACGGATCCAGGTTCAATTCTTGAGGCATCACGCCAATCGCAGCTCTTGATTGTCGTGGATTTGTATCTTGGTCAAACCCCCAAATTTTGATGCTACCGGCGGACTTTTTTACCAAGCCGGCCAATATGTTTATTATGGTGGATTTGCCCGCACCATTTGGACCAAGCAGACCAAAGATTGATCCCGCAGGTATCTCCAAATCAATGCCTTTGAGCGCGTGTTTGTCTGACTCATGAACACTTTGGCGATAGATCTTTTCCAGCCCTTTAATCTCGATAGCTTGCTGCGTCATGGCCGCTATTGCTCCCAGTTGATCAATCCCTCATATTCGCACTTAGTTACATTGGCTCGGGACAGCAACTGGACGAGTTATCGTTTCAAAACAGAGGACCCATCAAAGATGACCATTCAAGCGCCTGAAACCAAGATTGTTGATAGCTACCGTATCGCCTGTGACGGCGGTGAAGGAGCACTTGGACATCCGCGGGTTTGGTTGCAAATTCCCAGTGAACATGGCTGGGTTGAGTGTCCTTATTGCGATTGTAAATTTATACACAGAGATCATGAGGACAAGGCAGCCTGATCCGCTTTATTCTATTTTCCTGCGGCAAATATGGTGAATTGTGCGTTGCCTCAGGCACTATTTCTATGTGTAAAGCAGGCTGAGATTGTTTAAGAGATTTCAAGCGTCGCCAGAGTGCGTCGTTGTCAAAAGCGAAATTTGCAGTCTTGAGTACCTGGCTGTCCATCAAATTAATGGTATTTGTATTTCCTAGTGCCTCAAGCAAAACCACGCAAACCACGGTTTAAGATATAAAAAGTCCCCGCAGCCTTGAGCTTGGCCTGCGGGGAGTTGGGAGTGTTTCTAATACTTGACGCTATGTAATGCCAAGTAAATGTAGAGCGAGCCCTGTAGCGGACAAAGCCGCTAACGCAAAGGCCAGCGTTCTGATCAAGATGATGCCGAGCATGTACACAATGTAATGCGCAAAGATGCCAATGAAATACGTCATGGCCAGAGTGCCAGCGTATGCATCATCTGGCATGCGTATCATCGCGATCACTGCCAATGGAGCAAAGACTACAAAGGTTTCGACGGACACGTAGTGCGCTCGCTTTGCGCGTTGAGCCCATGCTGACTGAGGCACCTGATCAGAGTTTGGATTGGCTAGTGTTTCCATAAATCCTCGAACCAGAATTCGGTCTAGTATGTATGGTACCCAAGCCAATGAAAGCCAAAGGGCGGTCAGGGTCGTATAAAATTCCAAAGTGCTCATGCGTGGTTCCCCCTAACTATTAGGTACTCGCTCAGCCTTGAATTGCTTCGACTTCTTTCTGTATACACCATTTTGTTAGTTTTAGCTACATTTTGTGGATTTTTTTTAAAACGCTACAAATTGTGGCATATAAATTTTATTATTCCCAGCTTACATCTCCAAGAAAAATGTAACCGGCGCCGTAGATTGTTTTAATTAATTGTGGATTTTTTGGATCTTCGCGAAGTTTCGTACGCAGGCGTGAAATTCGAACATCCATCGCTCGGTCAAAGCTTTCGCCCGCGGCCCCGCCAAGCGTTTCCTGCATGAAGGTTCGGCTGATCAGGCGTTTTGGGCTGTTTAAAAATAGCCGTAATACTTCGCCTTCAGCATGGCTAAATGTGATTTCTTGAGCCTTCTCATCCTGAAGGATGTAGCGATCGAAATACGCAGTCCAACCGTTAAAACGTGCGGTATTTGCAACGCCTGTTGGTAACGCCTTGTCTTTGCGGAGCCTAGCACGAACTCGGGCGACAACCTCTGCTGGGTCAAAAGGCTTAATGATATAATCGTCAGCCCCCAAGTTGAGCCCGGTTACACGATCCTGAACATGTGCTCGCCCAGAAATTATGATCACTGCTGCGCCGAGCTCCAAGGCAAGGCGGTGAACAAGTGTCAAGCCATCCTTGTCAGGAAGGCCAAGATCAACGAGGCAAACATCTGGTGTTGTCGACTGTAACGCGGCTTCGAATTCAGTCGCTCTTGAAAACCCCATAGTACGAAAGCCCGCATCCTCAAGCGCATCTGCCAGAATGGTACGGATTTGAGGCTCGTCGTCTAGAATCGTGACAAGTGGAACAGTCATTTAATTTACCTCGGGTGCAAAAACAGATCCAGTTGCTCTGCCGTGAAGGGTTTGGGCAATATAGGAGCACGGGCAGCGCCCTCGATGTATAGAGGGTCAGTATGGGGTAACGATGTCATTAAGAACGACGGGATCGCATCATTTGGAAGATTGCGTATAAGATCAACGCCGGTAGCGTCGCCCTCCAGAGAAATATCGGACAATAACAATTTTATATCAGGCAGTTGCTCTAGCAATTTACGCGCCTCTTCCACACTGGCCGCCTCGATGACCGTATGCTTCATCTCCGTTAGCATATCGCGGATAAGCCCACGTAAATCAGTGTTATCTTCGACTAGAAGCGCCAAACCGGGGGTGAGCGGATGGGCCGCCTTGCGCAATGGCAGTCGCAATATCACCTGACCGCCTGCATCACCGTTGCAAATACGCACATGACCACCGGAAATTTTGGTCATGTCATAAACCATAGCAAGGCCCAGTCCTGAACCTTCGGCCCCCTTGGTCGTAAAAAATGGCTCCAGAGCGTGCCGCAAAGCTTCCACAGAAAACCCAGGTCCAGTATCGCTTATAGTAAACTGAACCCAGGTATCCTGAATTAATTCTGCAGTAAGAAAAATTGAACCGGAGCCTCTACAGGCGTCGCGAGCATTTAAAAGTAAGTTGACCAGTGAGTCCTGAAGCATCGCTGGATCAAGTAAAAGGGGGCTTTGTGGAATGTTGTTTTCAATGATTAAGGTTACCTTGCCCTCTAACGTGGGGCTGGCCAATGTTTCGAGATCTGCAATGAAAGTGCCCATATCTGTTGGCAAAAGCTTAGGAGCGCGTTGCGCCGTCATATCAGCTAGTCGGTTGAGCAGGGTTCCTCCGCGGCGGGCCGCACCTAGCGTAGCTTCAACTAACAAGCGCGCATTTTTTGGGAGTGTCATTCGCTGTAGCTTACCTTGCGTTCCCAGTATTATGGTCAGCAGATTGGAAAAGTCATGAGCTACACCGCTGGTCATCTGTGCAGCTATTTCCCGTCGCCTAGTCTGTTGAAGAGCAACTCGTGTCTGGGTCTCCTCGGTAATATCCATCGATAAAATATATACACCACGATTTTCAGCATCATTTGCATCTGGTGTGAACGCAGCGCGAATGCGACGTGTGCTGAGGTGTTCATTGAATTCAAAAACTGAGGGTTTGCCTTGGAAGGCTGCATTTAGGTGCGGTCGGATCGAAATAAATGCATTTTCGCCTAACGCTTCGCGGATATGCATGCCGACTATATTGCTCGGTCTTTCGGGAATAACGGCCGACAGCCGACGATTAGAATATGTGTAATGCCGGTCTGGACCAACGTGGGCAATGTGGGCAGGCATCATTTCTGCTGTCAAACGCATGCGGGCTTCCGAGTCTGTCAGCTGGCGTTTCACTTCCTCAAGAGCATTGACCGTAGCCTCTAGTTTTCGGTTGGTGGCAGATAGTTCCTCAGCATGCTGCAACACTTGATCCGATAACTCTTCTGATCTTGACCTGAGCAAAGCTTCTTGTCGCTTGGCCGAAGTAATGTCGGTATAAACTGCTACCCAGCCGCCCTCAGGTAAAGGAGACCCCTCGACGCTAATCCAACGTCCATCTGCTCTTTGACGTTCGAAATAATGTGGTTCAAACGCAAGGGCCAGGTTGACCCGATCCTGCACAAAGCTGTCGATATTATCCTGAGATATTATACCGTATTCGCCATTGGCGAATAGGTAGCGGATTGTGTCGGCAAAAGCGGTACCAGGTTGCACTAGATGTTCTGGTGTTGAAAACATTTCGCGGAATCGGTTGTTCGCTACCACAAGGTTGAGTTCGCTGTCATAGATCGACAAAGCCTGCTTGATCAGGTTCAACCCAGCGATTGTCATTGTTTGCGTGGTGCTCGAAGCCCGCTGCATTGTTGTCTCCTCTCTTCTATCGCTAGCATTGCTGACAAGAGGCGCAAAGCTGAAATCTCCTCTTGTTACAATTCGTAAGGATTGGGAAACCTTTGGGAAAAAGTTGACCTTCACTCTAAAATACTCACCTTTGTAGGTGAAGATTCGCTTCGGTGGATTGGGCCTGTGGGAGTGGGCCGTATGGGAGGAAGAGAATTTGGCAAAGACGTCAGGGACCGCCGAAGGTCTGTTGTCTATTCCGGCTCTGTTGCATCGTAATGCCACCTTGTACGCAGACAAGGACGCGTATCGGGAGAAAGCGTTCGGAATCTGGCAGCGCTGGACTTGGTCGAGCACAGAAAAAGAGATCGAGGCACTCGCGCTGGGTCTCGTGAATTTGGGTGTCGCCGAGGGTGACTTCATTGCTATCATCGGTCGTAATCGTCCATATTTTTACTGGGCAATGGTGGCTGTACAGTCGGTTGGCGCGGTACCAGTTCCAGTTTACCAGGATAGTGCTGCCGAAGAGATGGAATATATTCTCAGTCACTGTGGTGCGCGCTATGCGATTGTAGAAGACCAAGAGCAAGTCGACAAAATTATCGATATTCAGGGCCATTTGCATCAATTCGAACACATGATTTACGTAGACCCACGGGGCATGCGAAAATATGATCACCATCAGCTTCACCGTTTTGCTGATATTCAGAAACAGGGCCGTGCGTCCTATTTTGAATGTATCGATGATCTTAACGCCCGCAGAAGTAAGCTGAATTACGATAGTATTTGCGTGATGCTCTACACGTCAGGGACTACAGGAAAACCTAAGGGTGTAGTTTTATCCAATCGAAACGTGATCGAAACTGCCAAGAACAGTGCCGAATTCGATAATCTGGGAGTGGGAGAAGAAGTCCTTGCTTATCTGCCAATGGCGTGGGTGGGAGATTTTATTTTTTCGGTGGGCCAAGCTTACTGGACTGGCTTCTGCGTAAATTGTCCAGAATCACCTGATACCATGATGACTGATTTGCGCGAGATCGGACCTACGTATTATTTCGCTCCCCCACGCGTGTTTGAAACACAGCTAACCAATGTCATGATACGAATGGAGGATGCTGGATCCTTTAAATACAAAGTTTTTCACCATTTTATGTCACATGCCAAAAAAGTAGGCGGTGACATTCTGGATGGTAATGAGGTCTCTTTTGGTGACCGCCTTAAATACGCTGTGGGAAATCTCTTGGTTTATGGGCCGCTCAAGGACACTCTTGGGCTTGGGCGTGTACGAGTTGGCTATACCGCCGGTGAGGCTATTGGACCGGAGATTTTTGATTTCTACCGCTCGTTAGGCATCAACCTGAAGCAACTTTATGGCCAGACTGAAGCGACTGTGTTCATTACAGTGCAGCCTGACGGTGAGGTGCGGGCTGATACAGTTGGCGTTCCGGCCCCGGATGTGGATATCAAAATCGCCGAAAACGGCGAAATCTTCTATCGATCGCCAGGTGTTTTTGTCGAATATTACAACAATCCTGAGTCGACAGCATCAACCAAGGATGCGGACGGTTGGGTTGCCACTGGTGACGCTGGTTTCTTTGAAGAGACGACGGGTCACCTGCGCATTATTGATCGTGCCAAAGACGTTGGAAAAACGGCTGGGGGACATATGTTTGCGCCAAAATATGTCGAAAATAAACTTAAATTTTACCCGGATATCCTAGAAGCCGTACTATTTGGGAATGGCAAGGATCGTTGCGTTGCTTTCATCAACATCGATTTGACGGCGGTCGGTAATTGGGCTGAGCGAACAAACATCGCTTATGCATCCTACCAGGAACTGGCCGGGCATCCGCGTGTTCTCGATATTATTCAGGAGCATGTAGAAACAGTGAATAAATCTGTGGCTGCAGATCCGATGCTTGTCGGGTGTCAAATTCACCGGTTCCTCATCTTGCACAAGGAGTTGGATGCAGATGATGGAGAAATGACGCGAACTCGAAAGGTCCGCCGAGCGATTGTGGAGGACAAATTTAAGGACTTGATCGAAGCCCTTTATGACGACGTAGATGCCGTTTCAACAACCACAGAAGTGACCTATGAAGATGGTCGCAGGGGTAGCATCAGCGCAACGTTGGCGCTGCGCAATGCGGCCGTGGTTCCAAACGTTGAGAAGGTTGCGGCAGAATGAGCACCCAAGAGAGCTACCTCACTGAGGATGGTCGTACTATTGGCCCAACGGTCATGGAAATGAAGCACATCACGTTGCGCTTTGGAGGTGTCAAAGCGATCACCGATATTTCATTTGATATTAGGGAAGGCGAGATCCGCGCTATCATCGGCCCGAATGGTGCAGGCAAATCGTCAATGTTGAATGTCATCTCAGGGTTTTACATCCCGCAGGAAGGAGAAGTGTGGTACAAAAACAAAAAACGCCCACCGATGAAGCCGTACGAAGTAGCGCAGCAGGGTATCGCCCGGACCTTCCAGAATATCGCGTTGTTTGAAGGTATGAGCGTTCTTGATAACGTGATGACCGGACGCTTACGGATGATGAATTCGGGGCTACTTGCTCAAGCTCTTTGGAAAGGTAAAGCTGAGGCCGAAGAAGTGAAAAACCGTGAGCAAGTCGAAAAAATCATCGACTTTCTCGAAATACAACACATTCGAAAAACGCCTGTTGCGCGTCTACCTTATGGTTTGAAGAAGCGGGTCGAGTTGGCTCGTGCCCTCGCTGCGGAACCATCAATTCTTTTGCTCGATGAGCCAATGGCAGGCATGAATGTTGAGGAGAAGGAGGACATGAGCCGCTTTATCCTTGACGTAAACGATGAGTTTGGCACTACCATTGCTCTGATTGAACACGACATGGGCGTGGTAATGGATCTATCTGACCGTGTGGTTGTGATGGACTATGGCAGGAAGATAGGTGACGGCACGCCTAATGAGGTGCGCAGCAACCAAGCGGTGATCGATGCATATCTCGGGGTCGCACATGACTGACTATCTCCCTGAAATCGAGTGGATAATCGGAGGCGCATTTGATGTCTGACAACCTTTTATTTGGTGCTGAAGTCGTTCTCAATGGTTTGATGGCAGGTGTGCTCTACGCACTCGTCGCGTTGGGTTTTGTCCTAATTTACAAAGCTTCTGGCATTTTCAATTATGCCCAAGGGGTCATGGCTCTGTTTGCTGCCCTGACGTTGGTGGGGATTATGGATGGGCAGATACCGTTCGCCCACCTGATCAATGCGGCGCTTGGCACTGAAATTCATCATTTTGGCTGGCATGTCCCGGCGGTGCTCGCAATCGTATTGACGATGGGAGTGATGATAGTACTTGCCTGGGCGGTAAATCACTTTGTGATGCGTCATCTGGTTAATCAGGAGCCGATTATTCTATTTATGGCTACGATTGGTCTTGCATATTTCCTTGAAGGTTTTGGTGACCTAATGTGGGGTAGTGATATCAAGAAACTTGATGTTGGAATCCCACAGGGTGGCAGTTTCTGGATCGAGGAAAATACGCAATGGCTGGCATTTGGAAACGAAAACTTCTACGGATTTTTTCTGGATCAGCTTGACCTAATCGCAACAGTAATTGCTGCAATTTTAGTTATCGTGCTGGTTTTGTTCAGTCAGTACACTAAGCAGGGCCGCGCAATGCGCGCGGTCGCGGATGACCATCAGGCAGCGCTGTCCGTTGGGATTTCTTTAAACTTCATTTGGGTTATGGTTTGGTCTGTGGCTGGGTTTGTGGCTCTGGTCGCGGGTATCATGTGGGGTGCAAAATCAGGTGTTCAGTTTTCTCTTTCGCTGATTGCGCTCAAAGCGCTACCGGTTTTGATGCTTGGCGGATTTACGTCTATACCTGGCGCAATCGTGGGCGGATTAATCATTGGCGTAGGCGAAAAGCTGTTTGAATTTTCGATTGGCCCGCTGGTCGGTGGCGCAACCGAGAATTGGTTTGCTTACGTCCTTGCCTTGCTCTTCCTTGTGTTTCGGCCGCAGGGCTTGTTTGGCGAAAAGATCATTGAAAGGGTGTGACGGTATGCAAACATTTATTGCTGTTCGTAATGTCATTGCATGGTTAGGCTTATACACCTTTGGTTGTCTTACGCTTAGCGCAGTTAGTTCGTCCCATCAGTTGGACGCTATGTCCATTTATGCAGCTTTAGGTGCAGGTCTTGGTCTCTGTGCCTATTTTCAACCACTGAATTATGTGGAGCGGAGCGCTCTACAAAGAGTCACAGTCGAGCAAACCGATCTAATCTTGAAGAATACTACTGTAGGGAGGGCGCTCAATGTTTTATCGTGAGGCTGGAGATTATAAAACTACTTACGCTGGAGACAGCCAGACCTTTCCCATAAAATTTGATCGCTACAGATACTATCTCATTCTGCTAATTGGTTTTGCGGTAATCCCTTTTTTGATAAACGACTATTGGGTCAATGCGATCTTTCTCCCGTTTCTGATTTATTCAATCGCAGCGATTGGGCTGAACATATTGGTTGGCTATTGTGGGCAGGTTTCGCTTGGCACAGGAGGCTTTATGGCTGTTGGTGCATATGCGTGCTACAAACTAATGACCTCGTTTCCCGAAGTGAACATTTTTTTCCACGTGCTCATTGCTGGGGGTATTACTGCCGTTGTTGGGGTCTTGTTTGGACTGCCATCATTGCGGATCAAAGGATTCTATCTGGCGGTAGCCACGTTAGCCGCCCAATTTTTCTTAGTGTGGTTGTTCAACCGGGTCCCATGGTTCTACAATTATTCCGCTTCAGGCCAGATTTCGGCGCCTGAAAGAACATTGTTTGGTATTGAGGTTACTGGTGCCAACACTACCGCTTGGGCGCCCTATTTGTTTTGTCTAGTAATTCTGACACTGTCGGCCATAGTTGCGCGCAACCTAACGCGTGGCATGCAAGGGCGACAGTGGATGGCAATCCGTGACATGGACATTGCTGCAGAGATCATCGGAGTGAGCCCACTAAAAGCTAAGCTTTCGGCCTTTGCAGTCAGTTCATTTTTTGTCGGGGTAGCTGGCGCGCTATTTTTCTCGGTCTATCTTGGCGCAGTTGAGGTCGGGGAGGCATTCGGTATTTCCCAGTCATTTTTAGTACTGTTTATGATTATTATTGGTGGCTTGGGCTCTATCTTTGGTAGTTTTGCGGGAGCGGCGTTCTTAGTAATGATGCCGGTTCTTTTAAAAAACGTCCTAGTGGGCGTTCTAGGGTGGCCGACAGATTTGGCCGCTCATTTGGAATTCTTGATCGTGGGGGCTCTAATTGTGACCTTCCTGATCTTGGAACCACACGGTCTCGCTCAGTTGTGGCGCGTGGCCAAGGAAAAGCTCAGGTTATGGCCCTTCCCACACTAGGCGGGGCCATGTCCGACTTCTTTGGGGCGGGGAGGCACCAAAGAAGGACAAATTGAAAAAAACCAAGGGAGAAAGAACCCAATGAAAACGAAAATTGCAACACTGGTAGTCGGGGCCGTGATGGCTGCCGCACCGGCAATGGCGGACCTAGTGTTCCCATCGCTCAGCTATCGTACTGGACCCTATGCTGCTGGCGGTATCCCATTCGCTGATGGATATGCTGACTATTTCACGCTTCTGAACGAACGCGATGGTGGAATTGGCGGCGTTCCTGTGAAGCTAATGGAATGCGAGACTGGCTATAACACTCAGAAGGGTGTAGAATGCTATGAGGCAACGAAGGGCGAAGGCGCACTGGTGTACCAGCCGCTATCGACTGGAATCACGTATCAGTTGATCCCGAAAGCTACTGCCGACGACATTCCTATCCACTCGATGGGTTACGGTCGGACCTCTGCAGCAAACGGCAAAATATTCAGCCATGTGTTCAACTATCCGGGCAATTATTGGAATGGTGCTTCTGGTGCTATCAACTATTTGCTGGAAACGAATGGTGACGACATCAAAGGCAAGAAAGTTGCTTTAGTCTACCACAATTCGGCTTATGGCAAGGAGCCAATCCGTACGCTTGAAGAACTTACAAAGAAACATGGCTTCGAACTGACTTTGCTGCCTGTAGATCACCCAGGTCAGGAGCAGAAATCCCAGTGGCTGCAAATCCGCCGGGAAAAGCCAGACTATGTTTTGATGTGGGGCTGGGGTGTGATGAACCAGGTCGCCATTCAGGAAGCGGCGAATATCCGGTTCCCGATGGAAAACTTCATCGGTATCTGGTGGTCAGGTGCAGAACATGACGTTTTGCCTGCTGGTGACAAGGCTAATGGCTACAAAGCACTTACTTTCCACAATGTGGGCCGTGACTTCCCGATCTTTGAAGATATTCAGAAGCATGTTGTCGACTTAGGCAAAGCTGCTGGAGCGGGTGATCAGGTTGGTAACGTTTTGTATAACCGCGGTATGTATGCTGCGATGCTTGCTGCCGAAGCGGCCAAGACTGCACAGGAAATCCATGGAACAGGCGACATCACAGCCAGTCAAATGCGTGATGGCATGGAAGCGCTGTCCATGGACGAAGCAAAAATGACCGAGCTCGGCATGCCGAACTTTGGCCCAGCTTTTAATGTATCTTGTGAAAATCATGGTGGGCCAGGTTTGGTTGGCGTAACCCAGTGGGATGCAGGATCGCAGACATGGTCCATGATATCGGGCTTTAAGCCGACTGATGCGGAAGTGATTGGTTCGCTAATTATGGAAGACTCTGGCGCCTATGCTGCTGAAAACAGCATCTCAGAGGGCTGCAGTTAGATAAAGTAAATCGCTCCGGCCAGATGATTGGCCGGGGCAAACCCCACGTTCAAGAAAGGCAAAGCAATGCTTGATACTGCGCGTACCGACGAGACACTTCTCGAGGTTAACAATATCGAGGTGATCTACAACCACGTGATCCTCGTGTTGAAAGGCGTCAGTCTCAACGTGCCTAAAGGTGGAATCACGGCTCTTTTGGGTGGCAATGGTGCGGGTAAAACTACCACTCTTAAAGCAATTTCGAACCTGCTTCATTCAGAGCGAGGCGAAGTAACAAAGGGCAACATAGCCTACCGCGGCAACAACATAAAAGGTCTAGACCCCGCAGAAATGGTCAAAACTGGCGTCATCCAAGTAATGGAAGGTCGCCATTGTTTTGAGCATTTAACAGTCGAGGAAAATCTTCTGACAGGCGCATACACCCGGTCGGGGACAAGCGAGATCGCAGACGATTTGGAGATGGTCTACACATATTTTCCCCGCCTCAAAGAGCGGCGCAAGTCGCAGGCGGGATATACTTCAGGAGGTGAACAGCAAATGGTTGCGATTGGACGAGCTTTGATGAGCCGTCCAGAAACGATTTTGCTTGACGAACCTAGCATGGGCCTTGCTCCCCAGCTTGTTGAAGAAATTTTCACCATTGTAAAAAATTTAAATGAGAAGGAAGGTGCAACATTCCTGTTAGCTGAGCAGAACACTAACGTGGCACTGCGTTTTGCCCACTATGGCTATATACTGGAGTCTGGCCGCGTGGTTATGGATGGGCCTGCAAACGAGCTACGTGAGAATCCGGATGTGAAAGAATTCTATCTTGGTATGTCTGAGGAGGGCCGTAAGTCTTTCCGCGATGTACGTTCTTATCGACGGCGCAAACGCTGGCTGAGCTAACTTTGACTAGGCCAACTTTTGGTTAACTCTGCGCGTATATCTTCAATTCGTTCGAGAGCCTCTTCGCGAGTGTTCCGGATATTTGGGCGAAAATCTTGTGTTTCGGCGCGCAAGCGGATGTCAGCTTCGGTTTCAGAGCCAGCGGCATAGCGAACAGAACCGAGCGATGCAGCTTTATTAAGGGATTTTCCGCGCAACGCGTAGCGCACCCACGCGGCGGGCATGATCTGACACTTGTTGTAGTTGATCAAAAAGAACCACTTTCGATCGGTTTCTTTTATCCGGTCTTCGAGGAAGTCGTAAAAATCGTCCACATCGCGGGCGTGGTGAAAGGTAAAATGAGAAAAGTCAGTGTTCATAATCACAAGATCATGATCAAAGCGTACGCGGCGCGTGAAATCGTGCTGCGTGTAATTTGGATCGTGTTTAATCTTACGTGCCTTCCGTTGGCTTGGAAGCGTAGCAATTCTCTTTTTTGCAGACTCACGATCCGCAAACAAATTAGCATCAAAACTTTCAGTGTTGGCGCTGCGCTCAATCTGACGACGTGTGGCTTCACTGGCCTCAAACCGGACCGACCCCTGACTGTGGGCCATATTCAATGCCCGCCCTCTTCGGGAGTGGGCCAGCCAGGCGGGTTGGTCAATGCGACAGTCGGAATAGTTGATCAAAAAGAACCATTTGTCTTCTCCGGTCTCAGAAATCTCGTACTCAATAACGTCATATATCCGGTTTACAGTTTCGCTACAGTCCAGATGGCAGCCCGAAAAATCAACCTCCATACACTCCTCGGCGTTATGAAATGTAATGTGACGTTTAAAATCTTTCACACTGGAGCTGTACTTGGCTTTCGTCGGATTGGTCAATTTTTCACTCCTCTCAACTTTAAGAACGGTGAAATCTACACCAACCGATTAGTGCCTCAGCGTTACGTATATATCAATTCCGCAATACGTCGCGGCCCGAACATTTATAAAGGATGATACTATGAGCCGGTATTTTGATGCCCTTGAAACTCGTTCGGGAGATCAGCGGGCGCATGATCTTGCTGTTGCCTTGCCTCAACAGATTGCACGCGCGAAAGCGTTGCCGGGTTATGCCGCCGCGTTAGCGGAAATTGACCCTATGACTGTGAAAAATGTAGCTGCTTTAAAAAATTTGCCTGTTCTACGCAAATCACTACTCGGAAATGCGCAGGCAAATCTATCACCATTGGGCGGATACGCTGATCTTACCCGCGCCGGTATTACTCACGTCTTTCAGTCACCTGGCCCAGTCTATGAGCCTGGTAGCAGTTGTAACGACTGGTTTCGTTTTGGGCGGGTCCTGCACGCCGCTGGAATCGGTCAAAATGACATTTTGCATAATTGTTTTTCATATCATCTGACACCGGCTGGCATAATGTTTGAGAGTGGTGCGCGTGCGGTAGGTGCAAAGATTTTGCCAGCAGGGATTGGGCAGACTGAATTGCAAGTCCGTGCAGCTGTCGACATAGGGACAACGGCCTATGCGGGCACGCCGGATTATCTGAAAGTCATTCTTGATAAAGCCGAAGAGATGGGTGAAAATCTGAAGATAACCAGAGCAAGTGTTGGGGGTGGGGCCCTTTTCCCCTCGCTACGGCAGGAGTACGCGGATCGTGGTATTCTTTGTTTACAAGGATATGGAACGGCTGATCTAGGGTCCATTGGTTATGAATCTGAGGCAATGGACGGCATGATCATAGACGAAGGTGTGATCGTTGAAATTGTTACGCCTGGAACCGGTAACCCTGTTAAGCCCGGTGATGTAGGCGAGGTGGTCGTTACCACATTGAACCCGGACTATCCGCTTATTCGCTTTGCTACCGGTGATCTATCTGCTTTGCTTCCGGGGCAAAGCCCTTGTGGACGGACAAACATTCGAATTAGAGGGTGGATGGGTCGTGCTGACCAAACTGCCAAAATTAAAGGCATGTTTGTTCGCCCGGAGCAGGTTGCGGCGTTGGTGGCTCGGCATGATGAAGTTAGTAAGGCTCGTGTTGTGGCGACGCGTGATGGTGAAATGGACGTAATGACGGTACGTATCGAAAGCACCGCAGGAGATTTTGGTGGGTATGGTAAAACAGTCGCAGAGACTCTTAAACTTAAAGGTGTAGTCGAAATTGTAACGCCAGGGAGTCTACCGAACGATGGGATCGTGATAGAGGATCAGCGCAAATACGAATAAAAATCCATCGAAAGAAAGCACGCCGTGGATAGTGAAACGTAGCCCGACTAAGTGGTAACCGAGTTCGCAACAGTTATCAGACACAAAAAAAGGGCGCCGATGAGGCCGCCCTTTAAGGATCTTTTAAATGCTTCAGCCTTGGCGCGCTTTAAAACGGCGTTGGGTTTTGTTTATGACGTATACGCGGCCCTTGCGGCGCACGACGCGACAGTCGCGGTGCCGGTTTTTGAGCGAGCGGAGTGAGTTTTTGACCTTCATTGGTCGTCTCCTTATTTCGCGGCGCGGCGTGCGCCTCGTGGTTGCGGACACTCCGGAACTCCGGAGCAGTGAATTAATGGTGGGCGATACTGGGATCGAACCAGTGACCCCTTCGATGTCAACGAAGTGCTCTACCGCTGAGCTAATCGCCCCAAGTACTGGCTGAGTACCATATTTCCTAATAGAACGGGCGCGGTAAACCGCGCCAACAGCGTGTCTATAAAAGGAGTCGTCGGGGGGATCAAGGGCTTTCGGTGCTGCGGTTATTTTGGTTATAGTTGTGCTGGACAGGAGAAAATATGATCAAAGAAGCTTATCGCATCATACGGCCCGAAATACGCGCTTCTGCGGTTGTTTTTGCGTCACCGCATAGCGGTTGTGATTACCCCGAGTGGTTCTTGCGCCGTTCGCTGTTGAATGCCCACTCCATTCGATCCTCTGAAGATGCCTTTGTGGATTTATTGTTCAACTCTGTTCCAGAATTTGGTTCACCTTTTCTGGCCGCTAGCGCGCCGCGAGCATTTCTTGATTTAAACCGCGCATCAGACGAGCTTGATCCAGCGTTAATTCAGGGAGTGAGAAAAGCAGGACACAGCCCCCGCATTGCCTCTGGGCTTGGTGTGATTCCGCGTGTCGTTGCAAATGGGCGATCCATCTACAGTGGAAAAATGGCGCTTGAAGAAGCTAATCGTCGAATTGATGTCTATTGGAGACCCTATCATGCAGCCTTGCAAGAACTGCTAACGCAGGCACGTGATGAGTTCGGATGTGCTATTTTGATTGATTGCCACTCAATGCCGCGCGAAGCCGTTGAAAATGTGACGCGGGTAGCGGGAAGGCGTCCCGAAATCGTGTTGGGTGATCGATTTGGTGCGGCGGCGCATTCAGAGATTGTTGAACAGGTTGAAACCGCCTTTGTCGAAAGTGATTTTTCGGTGTCGCGCAATACGCCTTTTGCAGGGGCCTATGTGACTCAGCATTATGGGCGCCCGTCGCGGCGACAGCACGCAATTCAGGTAGAAATTGATAGATCACTTTATATGGACGAAGATAAGATACAACCACACTCAGGTTTCGAGGAATTTCGAACCCGATTGCGGGATGTAACTGCCAAAATTTCAAAAATTGGCCGCTCGGGAAAACAAGCGTTAGCCGCAGAATAAACTTCACGCCGGTCCCTTTTTCTTTTCGGACATAGCCATGCTTGTCCCAGAGTGGGTTAAACCGATTGTTTGGTCGACACTTGATATTGGCGGGATTAGCGAATTGCGCGCCCTTTGAGTATTGCGTCTGAACCGAAGCGCTTGCGAATTTCATCGGTGGCGCGTTCGGCCCTGCTGCGTTGCACCGCTTGGGGGTCCAACAGATCACCCGAAAGATCAGCCTGATCTGCTGGTACCAGATCAGATAAACCGATACCTATCAGCCGATAGGGCCCATGATTTTTAATTTGGTCAAATAAACCTCGCGCTGTTCGATAAAGCGTATCTGCCAGTTGCGTTGGTTCTCGCATGCTAAGGCGGCGGGAGATTAAGCTATGGTCAGCGCGTTTCAGTTTCAGGGTTACCACACGTCCTGCTTTGCCCTTAGCTTTCGCTCGATCTGAAACTTTTTCTGACATTCGCCAAATATGGCCGTCAAGAATAACTGGGTTTCCCGTGTCTTCGAGGAAAGTCGTTTCATTGCTGATACTCTTGACTGGCGTGTTTGCGGAAACCCGACGTGTGTCTTTTCCACGTGCTAAATGCCAAAGCCGGTAACCCATAGAACCAAATCGTGCGCTTAGGTCTTTCTGATCCCACCTCAGTAGGTCACTGAAGCTGCGGATACCCGCCTCATTCAGGCTTTGTTGCGCAGTGGGGCCAATTCCCCAGATTAGTCTTATAGATTTGTCATGCAGGAAATCATTTGTTTCTGCCTTACCAATCACCGAAAACCCTTGTGGTTTGTCAAGATCAGATGCCACCTTGGCTAAAAATTTGTTATGAGAAAGGCCAATCGATCCGGTGACGCCCAATTCACACTTCATTCGTTTTGTAAGCTGCGCCAACAGAACTGCCGGCGGTTGTCCGTGCAGTTTCAGTGTACCGGTTAAGTCCATGAAAGCTTCGTCCAATGAGAGTGGCTCCACGTCGGGTGTCAGTTCATCCATCATATTTCGGATATAACGACTGACCTCATTATAGACTGACATGCGTGGTTTTACGACTATGGCGTCAGGGCAGAGTTTGAGCGCCTGGAACATTGGCATTGCGGAGTGGACGCCTCGAATTCGAGCCACATAACAAGCAGTGGAAACAACCCCACGTCGCCCCCCGCCTATTATGACGGGTTTATCTGCAAGATCAGGGTTGTCTCGTTTCTCAACGCTAGCATAGAAGGCATCACAGTCCATATGTGCTATTGACAGGTCAAAGAGCTCATCATGCTGAACAATGCGTATGCTGCCACAAGAAAAACACCGCTGTTTTGTGGTTAACTTGGTAAGGCAATCGCGGCAAAGGGCTGGCATTGGGTCACTTACGGTAGAATGTTTTTTCTGACTGTACCACGGTGATACGTCGCAGACAGCGCTAATTAAGAGAAGTTTGACGGTGCCAGATTGGCGCCGTTACTTTTCTGCGGAATGCTGCACACATCTCGCTACTTAAATTATATTTACTCAATTAACGGATTTTTCTCGATACCGAGGTGCAGCAGTGAGAGCTTGTTACGGCCAGAGGCATACCTTCTCAAAACAAGCAAAGCTGGGTGGTGTTTATCTGATTTGGGCAGTTCTTGACGTCATGATCAGGCGCGACGTGAGTCCAAAGCAGTCACCCCCAAGACATCCAACACTTTGGCCTCGATGTGTTCAGCATTCATTGCAGCAGTGTCATACATTGCGGTCGGATCTGCGTGATCTATGAATACGTCAGGTAAGAACATTGACCGGTATTTCAGGCCATGGTCGAAGACACCGTTTTCCGCTAAAAGCTGGGCAACATGACTGCCAAAGCCGCCAATAGCGCCTTCCTCTATCGTGATCAAAGCTTCGTGGTCGGTGGCGAGATCCAAGACAAGCTTTTCATCCAAAGGTTTTGCAAACCGGGCGTCTGCGATTGT
>ENA-UZXA01002363-UZXA01002363.1-metagenome-genome-assembly--contig:-Day-1-1m-contig-2363_pt2 | contig 65803 bp, 56 predicted proteins | sample MGYA00260336_ERZ794896 | MGnify/ENA metagenome assembly ERZ794896
GGCTATAAATGGTACCAGAATTTTGTGGCCATTCTGGAGAATTCTAAGTTAACGTCTTAGTTATAATTCAAATTGCTAAGACACTGTGCAGAACGCACGACAGACTTGGAAAATGGCATTAGCATCGTACATTGTGAAAATCAAATTTTCCATACAGATCAGCAGGATAACGCGCCCCCAGAAGGCGATCTGGTTCTATGTTTCCGTGTAATATGGGTGGGACCGTTCATAATGAATAGTCTCTAAATTAGGTTACTCCATCATAGCGACCGGCTGGTAATCAGGCGCACTGCTGTCTGACGTCAGCGTTTTTGGGACAGATTCGAGGTTTTCGTAGCGGAGGATTTCTGGTTCATCGTACCCTTCATGGAGTGAAGATGAACAAGACACCCGGAAGCAGCAAAGCGTCTGCAGATAAATTGGTAAAGAACATCCACCGCAGACGTGTTTTTCAGTAGTGTTGCCTGATCATGTTGATAGCTAAGTGTCTTACTTGGAAGATCTTTCAGGCCCGTCTTGTGGCTCTCTCCAACCGAGGGCTAAAAAAATGAAAACTGCGGCGGCAACACCAATGCCAACAAGAATTATATCAGCACGCTCTAGCCCGAACACAACATACGAGACGCCTACAGATACGAGGCTAAACATTGCAGCGACAACTATCATCCCGGTAATCTTTGGGGCCGTATTATTCATAAATCGTACCTTTCTTTTTCAATCGCTATCAAAGACCAAGTTATCATAATCTTCGATAAGAACAAAGATCGGCTTATTTAAATTTATTTCACGCCTTGGACTTTAATGTGGAAGCAGACTGAGGCGGGAACATCTAACGTGCTTTTTCGGGCCTTAGGAAGACTGACATGCGCATTTTATTGGAAGGGGCAATGCGATCCCATGCGGGTTTCGCCTGTGGGCCTGACCAGCGACAAGAGTTTGAAGACTGTCAACTCGGCTTCTTACTCGGCGTTAGTACCGAGTAAAAAATACCAGCATTTTCGTATATTGAAGATGAGAAGTTATGCACAATAATGTGCTGGCGATGTCTCAAGTTAGAAATTGCTTTCAGAAAAAAACTGACTAGCGTTAATATCATTTTTAGATTGGAGGGAAAAATGACAAAGTACGCAGTCCACACAAAGTGGTCTTGGCCCGACGGTGTTCCATGCGCAGAAACTATGCAAGGTTGGCACCGTGAGCATAAATCAAGCACCAAAGCTGAAGACATTATTTGGTTTAAGATCGACGAAAACACTCATCAGTCGGTTATCATCTATTCTTCCGAAAAAGACGCTCAGGAGGAGAGGGCAAAGCTACAGGAACAGCGCAAAAAAGACACCACATCGAATGGCAATTCACTGCTCGAAGAAACTATGGGACCAGTGCTTTCAATTATGTCGGAGGTATAGAAAATATAAATTCTTTAATCACTAAACCCTCTCGCCCTCGCTTTATTGTCTATGCCCGACTAAACCAAATTTGGGCGGGCAGGGTGATTTTCGCAGTCATTCCACAATGTAATCTGCTTCACAAGTGCGCTACTGCACTGCCTAAGTGGCGCATTCTAGGCACAACAAAAAGGACAACTTTCAAATCCTTTCAGAGACTGCTTCGCATTTGTCTGACAGTAACCTAGGCTTACTCAAGCGGTAGTTCGCGGACGCTTTTTTGCGTGAAAAGGTCGAATGTGTTCACGAAGACGACAATGTGCTCGTAATGTGTGACTTTGGGATTGTTGGTCATAGCGTACCGTGCGTGTCTATCAACCTGGTGAAAAAGCGCTAAGGTTTGTGCTGGAGAACCATGGTAAAGAGAGATTGAAGTCCATGCGTACCATACTCATAGCATTACTAATGACGCTGGCTACGCAGTGTGGAGCAAGCATTTCGTTTGCAGATGAGAACAGGTATGGCAGCTTTATTCTAAACATTGATATCCCCGACACTCTCTTTTCCAAAGATAAAATCAAGTCAGATTATAGTTTTCAACTACGAAAACCTTTACGCAACCATGATAGCCAAAACATAGTGCTTGCGAGCCCTATTGGAAGCTATCAGGACGGCCTGCAGATGGCTGGAATGATCTTTGATAAAGAGCTTCGCACCATTATTCCACGTGGAGGTTACTGTTCGTTTGTCTGTGCTTACGCAGTGAAAATCCCCGATTGGTTCCTCTCCCAACCTTATTACCACCAACACTTGATGATAGCTGTGTTTATGAACTGCTGCGCAGCACTTATTTGTGCAGCAATCTGGGGGGTAGCCGCTTGGTTCCCTGTCACTCTTCTTTTCGGAGGTGTGTTTTACGGACTGCGAGAAGTTTTGCAGTTCACGTATAAACACTGGTGGGACAGTAAAGGATTCTGGTGGCCGGTAAACGGCTCAATCGTTTGCTTCCTGCTCGGTATTTTAATCTACTTAATTTTTTGCAGAGTATTGTCAAACAAATGTAAACCAGTCTCGACATGGGCGATCAAGCCGCCTTTGATACCATGCCGAGTTAACGCCATCCGGCGAGAGCTGAGGTTCGGGTAAGCCTGAAATTGGCACCTGAGTTAAGGTGAAGTTGCTGATTGAAATGATTGTGGATTGGGGCGTGAACCGAGACAAATTTCTGCAAACTTCACATTTTTGGGAAGCGCAACATGGTTCGCTCTCGTCGTCGAAACGGAACGTGTGCGTTTTTGGCCCGATTATTGGGCCAACAGCCAGATTACTGACTTTCATCGTAGCGACGCTAGCCGCCCTTTCTGACCGCCCAACCGGTCTTGTTCCGACAGCACCAATCACATCGGTGTTCGCACCTAAGGAGGGTCGCAGTCTGCCGATCTTCGCTTGCGGGCTGAAACCACTTATTCCAATGTTGTCAGGTGTCACCTTATCGGCAACGAAAATGTTGATGCTCGCAAATTTTCGGCTTCAGTGCGAAAAGGACAAGTCGTATGGGTAAGAACGATGGTCAGGAATTGATGCGGTATCAGCATTGGGTTTGCGCTGTTCGGGATCGCTGGGGCATTGATGTAAAGCTTGTAAGGCTGGACGGGGAGTACGACTTGAACTTTCTGGCCGAAGGCACGGATGACCAAGATTACATCCTCAAAATAATGCGCACGGATTGTGAAACCTCGCTTGTAGACATGCAGGTGCGGGCGTTCGAACATATCATGGAGCGCGCGCCTGACCTACCTTGCCCGCGTGTGATCCGGTCGGTCACGAGCAAGCCCTTTGAGATAATTGTGGACGAGGACGGGTGCGATCGGTTGTGCTGGATTTTGGAAAAGCTGCCAGGGCGTTGCTATGCTGAGATGGCCCCGAAAACCGATGCGCTAATAAACGAGGTTGGCAAGGTGCTGGGTGGCTCGGCGCTCGCGCTGGCTGACTTTTCTCATGAAGGTCTGCACCGTAATTTCAAATGGAATCTGAAATGCGCCGGATGGGTAAGCGATGAACTGTCTTGCATTCACGATCTGAAGAAGCGAGCCATTCTCGATAAAATCTGCCAAGACTATGCCGAACTTGAGGCTGAACTGGCAGAGTTGCCAAGTCAGGCCATCCACAATGACGCCAATGATTACAATATTATGGTGACGGGTCCCTTGTCCGAACCTCGCCGGATATCGGGCCTCATCGATCTTGGCGATATGTGCGCCGCTCCAAGAGTTTGTGATCTGACTATCGCAGCGGCCTACGTCGTGCTCGATCATCCGAAGCCTGAGGTAGCGCTTGCTGCTCTGGTTGCCGGTTATCATGAGGTTTATCCTTTGTCTCCCAGCGAAGTTGATCTGGTCTGGCCTCTGTTGCAGATGCGGCTTGCAGTCAGCGTGGTAAACTCCACACTGACGGCAATAGATAACCCCGATGATCCCTATGTCACCGTCACTCAAGCACCAGCCTGGCGATTTCTTGAGGGCAATAAAATCAACGGTGGATTGCTACGGGCAAGGATGCGCGCAGCCTGTGCAATGCCGGTTGTCGAGGGGGGCGATCGGGTCTTGGCATGGCTCAACAAAGAGCGTGGAAATTTTGCCCCATTGATGGGTGAAGCCCTTGATGACGCTCCGATGGGGTCGCTTTCGGTCGAACAAACAACATGGCCACAAAACCCGTTTGACCTACCGCCTTGCGAAGCTGCCAAGATCGGTGAGGAATATGAGAATACCGGCAGGATCTGGTTAGGATATTATTACGAGCCGCGGCTGATTTACACCGCCCCCGACTTTCGCAAGGGTCCGTGGAAAGCAAGCGACCGGCGCACGGTACACATTGCCGTTGATGCTTTTGCGCCAACGGGCACGCCGCTTTTCGCGCCTTTTCGCGGAAAGGTGTTCTTGGCTGAATATCGGGCGGGCGAACTAGATTATGGTGGGGTGGTCATCCTAAGCCACGAAACACCCGAAGGCGATCTCTTTCATACTCTCTACGGGCACCTTGATCCGGAGTTTCTTGATCACCTGAAACCGGGAGATATGATTGAAAAAGGCGCCGAGTTTTGTCGCCTTGGTGCCCCCGCAGTCAATGGCGGATGGGCACCACATGTGCATTTCCAGCTCGCTTTGACAACCGAAGGTATGGAGGCTGATTGGCCCGGTGTTGGCGATCCGAATGAGATGTATTTCTGGAGCGCTGTTTGCCCGAATCCGGCGGCACTGCTCAACCTTTCCGACGAAAAGACCAGGTACCAACTGGTGGATAAAACAAGTGTTCTGATTGATCGACGTACCCATTTTGGTGGAAATCTGAGCCTGACCTACAATGATCCGGTAATGTTGCTCCGGGGCTGGAAGCACCATCTTTTTGATGAATGGGGCAGACCCTACTTGGACGCTTACAATAACGTTCCTCATGTTGGCCATGCACACCCTCGGATTGAAGCCGTTGCCAGTGATCAGCTGAAGCGGATGAATTCCAACACCCGTTATCTGCATCCTGCGCAAACTGCTTTTGCCAAGAAAGTGCTATCAAAATTACCAGAGCCATTTGATGTGTGCTTCTTTGTAAACTCCGGTACCGAGGCCAACGAGTTGGCCATGCGCATTGCCCGTGCACATACGGGCGCCAAAGGGATCGTGACACCAGATCATGGGTATCACGGCATCACTACCGGCGCGATCAGCATATCTGCCTACAAGTTTAACAAACCGAGTGGGGCTGGACAGGCCGACTGGGTTGAACTTGTTGAGGTGGCTGACGATTACCGCGGCTCATTTGGCCGGGATGACCCAGACCGTGCGCGAAAATTTGCTAACCTTGTGGACAGCGCCATTGAACGCCTGAAAACAAAAGGCCATGGACTTTCCGGTTTTATCGCTGAGACTTTTCCCTCCGTCGGTGGACAAATTATCCCGCCCAAGGGCTATCTTGCTGCCGTGTATGAAAAGATCCGGGCTCATGGTGGCGTGTGTATTGCCGATGAGGTGCAAACTGGGTTAGGGCGTTTGGGCGAGTATTACTTCGGGTTCGAACATCAGGGCGCTCTGCCTGATATTGTTGTTCTGGGTAAACCCATCGGTAATGGCCACCCACTTGGAGTTCTTGCCACGACACGTGCAATTGCAGATAGCTTTGACGACGGGATCGAGTTTTTCTCGACCTTCGGTGGTTCCACCCTGTCCTGTCGGATTGGCAAGGAAGTTTTGGATATTGTCGACGATGAGGGACTGCAAGAAAATGCTCGCCGCATGGGCAAGCGTCTACTAATTGGTTTGAAAGAATTGGAGAAAAAACATCCCAATGTTGGCGACGTGCGCGGCATGGGGCTGTTTTTAGGGATTGAACTGATCAATCCGGGTGGATCAGAGGCAACCGAAGTTTGCGCCTATGTCAAAAACCGCATGCGTGACAGCCGAATCCTAATTGGTAGCGAAGGGCCGAAGGACAACATTCTGAAAATACGCCCACCTCTGACGATAGATGCTGATGACGTGGACATGATCCTTTCGGTGCTCGAGAGCGTCCTGAGCGAGTTAAACTGAACGAATGGATAAGCGATCGTTGCACGCTTCAGAAGCGATGGTTTCCTGCCGCATAGCGGCCAACAATGTGTGGAGCTGAATTAAAATCAGAGTGCGCCTTCGGGCTTATCGAACAATTCTTTGAAGGCTGGAGGTCTTAAAAGTAAAGCTTTCAACAGCCTGAAAGTGCCGTAATCAACCCGCTGGTACATTCTCTTAATTTTAGGTTTTGAAAACCATTATTGTTGTTGCAGTCGAAACAGATTTTTTGTGTAGTCCCCCCATTACGTCGCACAAAAGAAACAAAAAACTTGAGTTTAGAAAAATTTTTTAACAACGCTCAGGAAATAAAATTCCTGAGTTTAGTAACAAATTTGTAGTGTCTCATGCGTTAGCTTGGATTGAAGACCCCACCTGACTGGAGCCGTAATGTCAGAGGGTTCCTCCAGGCGTAATTTCGCATTTCGGCATAATACCCAAAATCACGAATGGTCAATTTTTTTGAAGCACAAATTCAAGAAAAGCAGATATCCGAAAGGTATTGGCATGAGTTGAATAGTCTTGGTTCTGCCTAACCATCAATTCTTTCTCAAATGACGAATTCAAAATTGAGATAGTGACCAAAATAAAACCAACGCCCAAAATACAATTTTACATTTGCTTTCAATAACTGATAGGCTCATTATGATACTTATTCAAAGATACACTCATTAAAAAGTGAAGTCTCTCGTCCAGACGTAATTATTGCTGGGTCAAACAAATAGAAGCGGACTAAGGATGAAACAATTGGCAATCTTGGCTACAATCAGTATGGCACTCTCCGCTAACCCTATTTTGGCGGGCAGCGGCATCAGTCAATCTTACAGTTCCGTTAAAGGCCAAGTTCAGCATGGTGGTGGGTGCCGAAAAAATTCCCCACCCGGTCAATGCTGTCATGCCGGCTCAAAGCCTTATCATTGTCACTAAACTGGGAAACTAAAAGATAAAGATTTTAAACTACTTCTCCCTAGGGGTGGGTACTTTAAAGCACTTGCGACAACCTGTGCTCACCCCGAAAAGATATAGACAACAGTGCCAATGTACGCGCCTGTAAAAATTGAGTATTTGTTTCTTTGACCTCTTATTCACATTTTACGCAGTGAAGTTAGTGGCTAACGACTGCACTTTTACTAGCCAATCTGCCAAACACCGCTCCCGATGTCAGGCCGGACCCACCAAAATAACCGCCCAGAAACATACCACCAACCATCTCTCCACACGCAAACAATCGTGGTATCGTGTTGCCGAATTGATCTATCACACCCGCGTCGTCAGTGACTCTTAGGCCCCCATAAGTGAAGGTGATCCTGTCGGTTACGGGGTAGGCGCGATATGGCGGTGTATCGGGGGCTTGCGTCCAATTGGAATTTAAAAAGCCAAGCAGAGACAGAAGACTTACCATCCTTTATCGTTGGATCAAAAACAATCGCTTCGTCCGTGTTGGTATTAAACTCTTTCAAAGTTGCTTCTGCCGCCACTGCATCTAAACCTGTGAATTTCTGCAACAACTGAGTGATGCTGTTGGCCTCTTCATATCCGGCATCATAAAACCGATATTCCTCATGCAAAAGATCATACACTTTACTGTCAAGAAGCTGCCAAGCCCTTTGTCTTGGTTGCCGCAAAATAGTTTTGCCAAATTGTGCATAAATGAATTTTCTAAAGTCGATACCTTCATCGACAAATAGCACGTCATTGTCATTCAACATCACACCTAGAAAGTAACTGACCTTGCGATAATTCTTCCAGTCGCCATGTGGAATATTTGAATCTACATATTCTTTCACAAAATAATCGATCGCTGGTATTATGCGGTGTGCCGCGCACCTTGGCGCTGCTCCATTCTGCGCCGAGCCACTCAGAGCGCAAATTTGGTTTGTTTTCAAATCCGCCACAGGCCAAGATCACCGCCTTTGCCGCAACTTCCTCTCCGCGTGCTAAAGTTATACCTGCGATAGCGCCCTCTCGGATTTGGCGCGATTGAAACGGACAGCCATAGCGGATGACCTCACCTAATTTTTTATATGCGGCCCACTCCATTTCAAAAATCTCAACCCTCTAGTTTTCAGCAGCAAGCGTGAGCCCACCCAAAATACAATTTGACCGACTTTTTCGAAACTTTGCCGTGACCAAATTGGATCAAAGGTCACGCCATGCTAGGCGCGCCAAAGCAAGGTATAATAGCTCTCTGAAACTAAGATTTTTTGTTTATCGCTCATCGGTTCGCGATCATTGAAGCCAGCCAAGTCCGCGGCAAAATTCTCTTGCGTGTATCAGCCAAAATCTGTGCGCGGTATGCGCGGATCATTCGGCGTGGCCAAAGGGGGAAGCAGATCGTTGCTTGTTTTATAGCTAGATCGCATAGCGCCAGGCCGTGCATTTTGTATTGCCACCGGCAATGTTGCGGTCAGCTTTTTCGATCAACAACACCTCAGAGTCATACTCGCAGGCTGCAATGCCTGCGCAAAGAGCTGCGTTGCCAGATCCAACAATAACCACGTCCCAAAGCTTACCCATAACTCAATCCTTGCCTGATTGTATCCAGACGTATACAAAATATATGTCTGGATGCAAGAGGGCCGATGTCCACTCCCACACCCATCTATAAACAATTATTGGCGGCAATCGAAAACGGTGGCCTGCGCCCTGGTGACCGCCTCCTCGAAACGAACTTGGCACAACGCTTTGGCGTTAGTCGAACGCCAATACGAGAGGCGATCCGCCGTATGGAAGCAGACGGGCTTGTTGCGCATCAACCACGGGTTGGCGCAATGGTGCGGGTTTTGACCCAGCAAGACATTGTCGAATTATATGAAATGCGCATCGTTTTGGAGGCCACCGCGGCCCAAATGGCGGCTAAACATATATCAAAATCCGAAATTCGTGCGCTTGAACATCTGAATGCGCAAATGATGCAGGCGGCATCAGATTCCCATAAGGTGGCCACGCTTAACCGTAAACTTCATCATTGTATACTCAGCGCAGCGCGCAACCGTTTCCTAGCGCGAAGCCAAAAATCAATATCCCATTCGCTGATCTTATTGGGAAAAACAACTTTGGAAAGTTCTGAACGTGTCAAGGATGTGGGCGCGCAGCATGATGCCATCATCGTAGCCCTAAAATCAGGCGAGGCAGAAACTGCCGCAAAAATGATGAGGGCGCACATGGAGGCATCGCTTGAGCACCGTTTGAAAGCGTTGCAAATAGATGATTAAGCATGCGGCGACCCATATTGTTGGCCTTGCAGGTGCGGGCCTTTTCCTCTGGCTGGATTTACCTCTGCCCTGGCTATTCGGCCCTCTTTTTAGCTGTTTGATAGCTGCACTTTGGGGCGCAAGATTAACGACAATCAACATAATAAACGATGCTATGCGGACGATTTTGGGCGTTGCCGCCGGCGCAACTGTGACGTTGGGCTTTGTGATGGCCCTACCTGGCTTGTGGGATACGTTAATTTTTATTCCGATCATAGTTTTTGTTAGCGGCATGGTGGGCGTCTGGTATTTTCAAAACCTATGTGGGTATGATTTTCCAACCGCATATTATGCGTCAATGCCTGGTGGATTGCAGGATATGCTGGTTTTTGGCGAGGAAGCCGGAGGCAATATCCGGGCTATGTCTTTAATCCACGCCACGCGCGTATTGGTGATCGTGGTCTTATTGCCGGTTCTTTTAACCTCCGTTTGGCAAGTGACGCTTGATCAAGCGCCGGGCAAGCCCGTGCGCAGCTTTGCCATCGATCAACTTCTTATCCTCGCGTTTTGCGCTATAGCAGGATGGAAAATCGCCGCCTATTTTAATATGTTTGGGGCGGCAATTCTTGGCCCGTTGCTTTTGACCGCACTTGCTAGCGTTACAGAAGTTCTAAATACGCGCCCGCCGGCAGAAGCCATCTGGGCGGCGCAATATTTCATAGCTTTGGGGATTGGCGTCAAATATGTTGGAATTACCATAGAAGAAATCCGTAAGGATATTCTTGCTGGTCTGGGATTTTGCGCATTCTTATTACTGCTTACACTCGCCGTTGTAAGTTTCATTTTATTGTATGACCTTGCCCCAGCCGTTGATGCAATTCTTTCACTTACGCCAGGAGGGCAGGCCGAACTCGTCGTCATGGCGCTAATCGTGGGCGCAGATTTGGGGTTTGTCGTGGCCCATCACTTGTTTCGCATTTTCATCGTAATATTGGGGGCCCCAATCCTAGCTCGATTTATACGCACCAAACCTGAGAATTGATCATGTGTGTGGGTGCGCCTGCGTGATAGGCAGCAACCTGATCAAAAATATCTGAAACCTGTTACTTCTTTTCTCATTCAGCCCATCATCTAAAGTGTGTACAACAACCATGAGAATACCTTTGAGCTGGGAAGGGATTACAATGTCTGAGATTCTGACGCACGATCAAATCGCGTTTTATCAAGAAAATGGTTATCTTGTTTTAGAGAAACAGATTCCAGACGATTGGATGCACAGAATACGTACGGAAATAAATCGTTTTGAGGAGGAAGCTGCGTTACTTGATGAGAGTAACGAGCGTTTGGATCTTGAAGATAGCCATACGAGAAATTCTCCACGCCTGCGGAGGATTAAACTTCCGCATACAATTAGCGATGACCTGAAAGAGCTTATGTTTTCAGACTACATCTTAAGCCCTGCGCGCGACTTAATTGGACCAAATCTTCGGTTACATACCAGTAAACTGAACATGAAGTCTGCTGGATATGGAGCAGCCGTAGAATGGCATCAGGACTACGCGTTCTATCCCCACACAAATGATGACATCTTGGCTATTGGTGTAATTATTGATGATATGGCGCCTGAGAACGGCCCGTTGATGGTGTATCCGGGTAGCCACAAAGGACCAGTTTATGATCATCATGTAGATGGGGTTTTCGCAGGGGCGATGCTGCCAGCCGATAATGGGCTAGATGTTAAAGATGCCGTTTCTTTGATGGGGCCTGCGGGCTCAATCTCGATACATCATGGTCGAATTGTTCATGGCTCTTCGCTCAACACTTCGAAGCGTGCTAGGCGCATATTGTTTTATGAAATGATGGCGGCAGATGCTTTTCCACTAATGGGGTCAATGACGCGCTGGGAGGGCATCAAAGATTATGATGACCGGATGCTCTGCGGTCACACAACGTTAAACCCGCGGCTAAAAGATATTCCGGTGCGCATCCCACAGCCCCAGCCAGATGTGCCAATTTCCATTTACGAAATTCAAAAAGGTATGAAAAAAAGAGCATTCGATGTCATTGGTGGTCCATTAGGTAGTGAAATAAAAAGCTGAGAGGCGTTTTGGTTGGTAGCAACCCATTAGCGTTGCGCGATCTTTTTCCAGCATTGCGCTCTTCCTTTTGGTAATCAAATAATACTGGTAGTTTAGCCACGCGCTGGTGAAAAAAGACTTGGATGGAGGTACACCACAATAGGCGCAATCGCTATGCGAGTGTTTTTTTTGGTGGTCTGTAATTTTGACACGGGTTTTTCGCACGCTTGTTAGTTAGGGTTGATCAGTTTTGTTTAGCTAGGTGCTATTAAAAGAACTTTGTTTGAGTTGTGCCGCGCAGAAATTGCATCTGTGAATAGGCAAAAGTTTTGTATTTAAAATACTCTGAGAAGACTCAAAAAAATCATCTGTCTTGCGTTGATGATGTATGTCGAATTTCCATTTTTGCGCATAAAACGTGGAAGGACTGATGTGTGCCCGTGGCATTGATGTGGGCCATGAAACTATCCGACATTGTTGGCGTCGTTTGGTTTGATTTTTTCACTCGGGACTAAAAAGGCGCGCATCGCCGACATCAGATTGAGTTAATGGCGGTTGAGTTTTGTGGAAGTCGGCGGTGAGCAATACAATCTCCGAGGCCACGTTTTAATTGTTGACCTAATTTCAGAATCTATCACGACGCGGCTCTAAGTGAACAACGCGAGCTCAGCGTTGTATGAGGTACAGTGTGTAGGGACCTCAAAAAATAGTTTAAATTTATTTAACCAAGTTTGATCCTGCTCGGATCAAACCTTTTTTGGTGGTATTACTTGGTTACGGAAAAAGACACGGTGGCGCGGGTTGTGCGGGCGTTGGCATCCTTGGCGGTCAGACGCAATGTATGATTGCCCGCTGGCAATTCAGCGCCGCGCGCAATCAGTCGTGATCCTTCGACCGTAGCCTGTTTCATGATGCGGCCAGTTAGATTTACCCATGCCGGTCCAAGCCGATAATCGATGCGAAGCGATGTCATGTCGACAGCGACCCCGTCTTTGGGTTCTAGCCGGATGTCAAAGTCTACTGGTGATTTTAGTGCAAACCCCGACGGGGCCGCTACTTTGATCCCAGGACCGTTTCCGTTTGAAATTTTTAAAGAGCGCTTTTTCTGAGGCTTAGTTGCCGGTTCTTCAGTTGCTAGCATACTGACTTCTTCAGGATTGAGTAAGGAAAAGGTGACGTCGCTTTTATTACCAATCCACAACCAATATGCGCCACCTGCCAAGGCCACACTTAAAACGAACATTGCCACTATTGCGCGTGCCATCATCAACGCCTCGATTCTTTTATTCCTAAAACCAGCATAGCAGTTTGTTGGTCGCTGCACGTTGTAAAATTAGACCAGAGGTTTGCAATTGTTTATCTGCTAGCCTTGGATGTATTCCCAATACTGACTGATGCCAGTGTTTCTGAATCCAAAAAAACCGATCTGATAACAGAAGGCTGCAGGCGCGTTAGTAATCACTGCGCCCTTGGCAATGAGAAACGCAGCTAAAAGCCCCAGCAGGAAGACCGGTTTAGTTACCAGATGAAAACAAGAACTGGGTTATTGTTGGTAGTCTGCACATTGCAGTCTGCATAGTCGAGTAGGGAAACAATGCGCTAGCAGCATTATCGACTGCGCTAGCGGGCTCGCTTGATTTTGTTTGCGATCAAGTGTTTTGGGCAGTCGCTCGCGCAGCAATCGATGTTTTTTGAACTTTTGCCAGCCAATGGCGCAACATACGTAGCGCGTTGGAGCCTTCATTATATTCCCAAGTAGGTCGATGAGAAAACAACGGCGTTCAAGGCCCCAAAAGTCTTCCGATGTGTTTCCCTTCAAGATCGACAATTTTAAACGGCAGGTGGAGATACTACATGCCATAAATGCTCATTTGTTTGCACTTTTTCCTTAAACGGTAATATGTTTTCTTAGTCACACTGATTTTACTGATTACATTAATTTTGGGCACTGCTTGGCTCATCAGTACTTCAATCAGCCGTAGTTACGATACCTTCTTCTGGTAAGGTCTCTTGGTAGTTATCTCCGGTATTTTGTTTCCTATCAGTAGCCGTGAACTTCTTAATCAAAAGGAAGGATCAAGATTGTCTAAGGTGGGTTTAGATATTGCAAAACATTTACATAATTTTATCTACCTTATGGACAAAAATACATAAAAATTATACATACTTGACTCATTATGTTGCCATTCCGACGCTGTGAAGAGATGTCAATTATGAATTTAGGACGTGTTCTGAGTATTTTACTGCCTTTAATTAAGGCATATAGATCATAAGAGATAAAAATGTTTTGTCGTTATAAAACCAATCCCCCAATTCAATCAAATAGGTTTTGCCTCCCTGAAGTTTTACTTTTTGTGTCGATCGCCCTAATCTATGTGTCTCGGGCTACACTTGTTTTTGCAGAGGAGTGCCTCACCAGCGATGGCGGGTGCACCGTCCCGAAATCCTACACTGGGAACGCAACAAACGGTCCGTTTAACGTTCCCCTCTCAGGTAACACGACCCTGAATATCGAAGGTACTTTGAAATCGGGTAATACTTTCACTATTAGTGGTGTCGTTGCCGTCAAGACAATAAATGGTTCCAATATTGTTAATGTCGGTCCAGGTAAAATTGAGACAAGTAACCCGTCGGGGAACTATCCCAGAGCTTATGGAGTCCTGCACTCTGGAAACAAAAATAAGACTTTCGTATCTGGGAGCATTTCTACAATAGGAGATGGAACACCTGGCGTTTATAACGATGGTGATGATAATGAAACCACCGTATCGGGCAGTATTTCAACGACCGGGGGTTCGAATAATTCCGTACCTCCTCAACCGGAATTTGCATACGGTATTGCTAACAAAGGGAATGGCAACATTGCTACTGTAAGTTCTGGTGGTAGCATTACGACTGAGGGTATAAATGCCCACGGCGTCTATTATGACGGCAACACCAACACGATGACCGTTTCACAGGGTGGTAGTATCACGACGGCGGAATCGGATGCAGCTGGCATCTATTACTCAGGGAATAATAACACGACTACTGTTGGAGGTGAGATTACCACGACGGGTTCAGGTGCCCACGGCGTTTATAATCTGGGGGATGACAACTCGAGCACTCTCGCTGCAGATGGTAGTATTACGACGGCGGGATCGGATGCCATTGGTATCTATAACTTTGGAGATGGTAACGCGACCACTGTTGCTGGCAATGTGAAAACGACGGGTTCTGGTGGACTGGGTGTCTCAAATAATGGTGACAGCAGTGCAACCACCGTATCTGGTAGCATCATAACGCGTGGAGTGGAGGCAGCGGGTATCTATAACTTTGGTGATAGCAACAGAACCACAGTCTCTGGTGACATTACCACCAGCGGTGTGCGTGCATATGGGATTTATAATCGGGGAAATTCCAACACGACAACCGTCTCCAATGGTGGCAGCATTAAAACCAGTGGCTCTGGTGCACATGGCATCTATAATCTGGGGAACGATAATTCCGGCACTCTCGCTGCAGGTGGTAGCATTACGACAACTGGATCTGAGGCTGATGGCATTGTTCACGAAGGTAATAACAACACGGCTTTCATCTCTGGAACAGTCAGTGCCACGGGAACCGGCTCCGCAGCGCTGTACAATGCCAGCGGTACGGGCAACAGCTTCACGCTTAATGAGGGCGCAATATTAATCGGGAGTGTGTCTGCCAGTAACGTAGCGGCTAATAACACGCTGACCTTTGACGCGGACATGGGGTATAAGCTCACTGTAGGCGGCGTTGGCTTGGGGACAGGCGCGGGTGAATGGACTTTTGTCAGCAGGGATACCCAAGGAGCCGATGAAGTCGAGTTAGAGTACATAAAAGTAGATAACTCAAATTGCGCTGCTGATGTTACGGTATGCTATGTCGTTGTGGGGGCTAAGGAGGACATCCCGGAACAACAAGACGATATACAGATGAATAATAATGACGCCTTGATTGTTTCATTAGTGGGGTCTCGTGGTGATCTCAGAACGGTTTGGGCGAACATTTACGGCGTTAATGCAGAGGGTGATGAGACTGCCTCCCGCTCGGAATTCAGCAGTCGCACTGCTGGCCTGACGATTGGTGTGCCTGTTCCGACAGATAACGGTTTGGACTGGGATTTAGTATTTAACACATCAAACTCGGTAAACGATTTAGGTGTGAATGGTAGCCAAAAACTCACCGTGCAGTCTTACAACTTTGGTTTGGTGTTGTACGACATAATACCCTCAAAGAATTGGAGCGTGGATGCGTTTGGGTTCATTGGTTACAACGACTACGACAAAGAACGTGATGTACTAAACAACACGACTGCGACAGGCATAGAGACAATAAAGTCCTCCTATTCGGGAAGTGAAGCTTTGATTGGTTTTGATGCAGAATACGTCAAACCCTTTATAGACTCCTTAGACCTGACCTTTGGTGTACAGGGGGCTTTATCTAGAGAGAAAATCAACTCGTTTACAAGTGGATACTACACGTACGACGAGCGTAGAACGACGCAAGGTTCTGGTGGCATCAGTGCAGGAGTTGAGTACAATAAAGGTCCTTTAATGGCTTACGCAAAACTCGGCGCTACTTATGTCTCTTTGCTAGACGGTGAAACATTCAATTACGATGTCAATGGAGAATCGCGTACGTTTACCGACGACGATACAGATGACCTTTACGGCAGAATTAATGTTGGCTTTGAATATAATCAAAGCGAACGTTTACTTTTTAGGGGAGATTTCTCGGGCATATCCTCAACAGGTGGCATCACTGGCTATGCGGCAAGTTTAGGTTTTGAGCTAAAATTCTAGCTCCATCTGTACCGCCAACTCGCGTGAGTTGATTGAACAAAAAATCGATGATGTTTCAAATAACGCCTGCCGTTACGCCGGGGTCAAACTGGACGCATCTTTTTGAGCCGAAGTTTTTTCATTCGACCCGTCTGGGGGTGGCCGAACACAGGGAAGGATCTAAAAACCGTTGTCACCATATTTGCTAAGTTCGAGTTCTGCGTTGATTTGTGCCTTGAGAATAATTGCCTTCGCCATTTTCTCGGTGTTTGTAAGTAGTCCCCAATCAATGACGTCGGGGCTGCAAAATGCACAGGAACATGATAAAGAGCTTTCAGGTGAAATCTGGCGGGGAATGTCAAATGGTGTCACTTAATCAGCTCTTTCGTTTCACGCGTCAAGCTGCAAAAATTTGGCTAAGTACTCTCCTGACAGCGTTAACTTATTGTCATCATCGAAGTAACCAGACAAACGGCCATAAACCATAGCTTGGGCCCTGTCGGTATTTCTTGTTTGCGTCAAGCAGTAACGTATGACTGCCTCGCCGCTGTGTTTATCGCTGTGTCCGTTCATGGTGAAGCTCTCTAAAGTTTGGAAACAAAATACCGTTTTAAGATGCGCCGTCTTTGGCAGCTTGCTTGGCTTCCCAGGCAGCTTTCTTTTCCAAATATTGGTCTTCGTCGAGTTTATGCCATCCAATGCATTTTCCCGTCGGCGAGCGCCCGCAACCACAACTCATTTTAATCTCCTTTATTATCGCAGGTGCCGCGTTTAAATGCGTACCGTCGCGTAGGTTAACATTGATTTTACAAATATTATTACGCCCGTGGTACGGTTGTGGATCAGTTGCCGATGTGATCTTGTTTCTTTGAAACAACCAAATTAACTACTCTTTAAACATTAATTGGAAATTTTTTGTAAAGGCTGAGACGTTGGAAATCAGGGGAAAAATTGTTGAATTGTTACCAGAAAAATCGGGACAATCGGCGAACGGACAATGGCGCAAACAGGAATATATTTTGGAAACTGAGTCTAATTTTCCGAAGAAGATTTGCTTCATGGCTTGGGGAGATAAAATTGATCAATTCAATATTCGGCAAGGTGACAATGTTGAAGTTGCTGTCGATCTGGAAAGTCGGGAATACAACGGCCGATGGTATACTGATGTCAAAGCCTGGAAAGTTTCCAAAGGCGATACCAGCACAGAAAACGCGCAGTCGTACGGCATTCAGGATCAATATGAGCCGTCAAATCCAAACGACTCCAACTTGAGTGATGATACGATACCGTTCTAAACATCCCATATTTGATTTGTGGTCCAAGCCCACGTACGCCAATCAATGTGCCAACAGTTGTGGGTCAAATATGCCCTAAGACGCGCAGGGTCGTTGAACAGTGAACATGGACAACCAGTTCTGTTTCATTTTGGTTTTTCCAAGCTGGGCCATGAGATAATCTATCTTTCATTGATGCTGTGTATGAAATTTCTGCTGTCGCTCCGCAATGCGGAAAATTTCTTATACTTAAAAGCTCCGTTCTCCAGAAAATTATTTCTCGAGTGAGTGCTCTCTGTAACTTCAACTACATGGTGTGAACGAGTATTTTCGACGATTGCATGAAAGCTGGGGTCAACTTTTCAAGTCATACCTATTCCATAGCCTATCTGAATACCACTCTCGTTGGTCGATGCAGTTTTCGCGTGCATCAAAGAAAGTAGTGTTAGCCTAGTTGAGACGGGTATGAATTTGTTGGACAACGCTTTTTACACTTAGGCCTCTAAATTAGGCCATTGAGTGGCTCAGCCCTATACTCAGAAAATCTATTTTGGTCGATTTCGAACCACCGATGCAAAATCAAATCATAGACCGAACGGTAGTCCATTGTGTACCTCAAGTCTCCCTCAATTAAGTCACCTAAATTTGGATGTGATCCATATAAACTACCCTTGACCTTACCTCCTGCTATAAAATGGGGAGCTGCCGTACCATGGTCTGTGCCTTGAGTGAAGTTTTCGACCGCCCGGCGACCAAATTCGGAATAAGTCATGACGATTGTATTGTCCCACTCGTCAATCCGCCTAAGCTCACTGGCAAAGTCATCCAAAGCTCTTGACAGGTCACGTAATAAATCACGGTGTCGCCAGATTTGATCCTCATGCGTGTCGAAGCCTCCTATTTTGACCTTAAAAACGGGTGTTTCAACACCAGAAGCAATTAACAAAGTGGCGGTGCTTAGTTGACGGCCAAGATCACCCCCACGAATTTGGAAGCGCGTACTTTGCGCGGTTTCCAGTTTCTGGCTGATCTTCTGCATAGAACCATCCAAAACTTTGGCGCGGTCCAAAAGTGATGCGAGCGCTGGGTTTACGCTCTCAGCAACCACATTGAATCTTTGTTGGCTCAACCGTTGAAATTGTGCAGCCGAAGTCATTGAGAGCCAAACTCCGCTTTTTGAGGTAAAAATTCCCATACCCCCATCAAGGCTGATGCCATGTGCATCCCAACCCTCTTTGTGGCCCATTTCTTCGAGGTCTTCAGTTAGCCAACCATCCCGACCCGCTATGTTACCATCACCGCCAGTTTCCCAAAGTGCTATAGACTTAAAGTGTGATCTGTTTGCGCCTGGGTATCCAAGCCCATGCACGATGGCAAGTTCACCCCTTTCCCATATGTTTCCAAGAGCGCTGAGAGACGCGTGCATGGCAAATTGGTCAGAGACGGTAAATCTACCCTCTTCTTGAAGCGCTAGATTTGGACGCAATCTAAAATATCGGTCGTCGCGATATGGAATGATTGTGTTTAGCCCGTCATTGGCACCTGAAAGTTCGACAAGAACCAATCGGCGCCCACTCTTCTTAGCTGCAGCCGCTATCGCTGATGGGACAAGCGGCATTATCAGCCCAGACATGAAAGTCCTTATGAAATCGCGTCGCTGCATCGTGGCCTCATTTCAAGTGAAAGACTGGATCGGTGATCAGCATTTCTGGGGGAGCCGAGCTAATTTGAACAACAGGTGAAAGAGCAAGAATATAATCTGCAATATCGTAACCCCCAAGCATTCTCTCCGTCACACTCTGCCAAGCGGCCGTAGTTTCAATAGGAGATTTTCCCGTAGGCCATGGAGCCGCCGCCTTCACGGCGCTCATTGCCATAGCCATCATACCTTCGACACGCTTGCTCGGATCTTTTGCAACAAGCAAAGGATTAAGAGGTGTTTTTGAAGCAAATCGAGACTTTGGCAACCGGTTATTTAAGCGTTCAATCACGGGGGCCCACGAACTAAGAATTGCTTCTCCGTTGCGATTCTTGAAAGATCGTCCTCCCTGCATTTGTTCAACGAAGTCGGGAACGGACATCCAAAGTGCAGATACCAATTGGCGATCTTTTTCAGTTAGATTTAGATATTGCTGTTTGTGCAGCCATTCTTCCCTAGGTCCAAGTGAGATTTTGATGGCCCGACTGCCATCATCCCAAGTGTCTGATGACTTGGGCCATCCACCAAGTAGACAATCGGTGGCGCAATTGACTTCGCTTATCTCCATGAGAATCTCACCGCGTCGGCGGGCTACAAGTTCAATCTCCAGAGCAGGCTGTTCATATTCATTGTGGCGTACGTTCAAGAGTCCAATGGTCAGGTTGTTCCAATCGTTTAGAGGATCGTACTCATCTCCTCCCTCGAAGGCGACGCGCTCGACAACTAGTTGATCCTCTTTGATGTCCAATGGGGAGCCAATATCGCGGGCCGTCGACACTCCGTCGGTCATAATCAGTGATCCTTGGCAGTAGAGATGACCAGGATTTTGATTGTTGTTCTGGCAATTGGAAATCTGTCTCCCGTCCTGTGCAAGATACAGCTGTTTGCCGACTTTTACCCAGTCGACAAAGAAGTTTCGGTCACCGCCGTCTGATCCCCCAGGGCCGCAGCAGTTATCATTTGTAAATTCCACAGTGACCTTATCGTACTCTAGTCTTGGATCAATTTCGAACTGTGCTAACCGCCAAGGGATGTCACTTTCCTGTAATCGCCCGAAAAGTTCACTGTCATGTCCTCCAAGGGCCAACGCGCTGGGCGATTGCCAAACAGCCTTATAAGAATTCGTTCCTGTGCGTTGCGCGTGAAGTTTCACCCTAAAGACAGGTGGTCCCCTGAAGTCTTCGGCACCGTAACGCACTATGATTGTGTCATTTCGCTTGAGCAATGCCTCGGGGTCTTCGATCGCAAGTGTGGAAATACCATCGCCTTGTGTATTAAAAAAACTAATTAAGAATTGTGTGCGATTCAGCAAGTTGGCGGGCGAAACCCAAGCATCGCCGCCTGGCCACCCAGCGACATTTGGCGGTTCAAAGATGTTTTGGCCTAGGTTCGCCATGATGTTTGGTATGCGCTGCCAGTCAATGGGAAGAAATCCAGATGCCCGAATTGTACCAATGACCAAATCCACAGGCGATTTCACGATTGTCCCACGGGTAGATTCATCCCAAAAAATTGGTGAGGAAAATAACTCTGCAATGAGAACAGGAATCTCGTAATCAGAAGCACGAAACGCATTTGCAATACGTGCAATCTCTGCGTCATCTAGAATATACTCAGAAACGTAAGTACGCCACATTTTTTTAGTAAGAAAAAGTGAAGCCGCGTCTTGTTGAAAGAGAATGTCAACCAGATCGTCGCCGTCGAAGCGCCCGCGGTTGCCAAATAATGTCTTGTTATTTGGGTCGTGTCTCCATGGTGCGAACCTAAACTGCAAACCTTTTAATCGATTGACAGTATTTCCGGTCAGCGCACGTGCGGCTTCTTTGACTGCGAACTCGTCGTAGTTGCCCTCGCCTAGGACGAAAAGCTCCATCAGTTCACGCGCCAAATTTTCGTTAGGGGCACCTTTGCGACTATCGTTTCCGTCGAGATAATTCAGCATTGCCGGATCGCGGATAAGCTGTTTGACCATCTCCCGGAAGTTCCCAAATCCAAACGTTCGGAACATTAGATGCTGTTTGGCAATGGCCAATGACTCCTCGTCGATAGCCGAATATGCTGTTGGAAAGTGGTTGGTCCAGAACAGTATCAATCGCTCGTTTTGAGATTGATCAGTTTGAATCATTTGCCGTACCCACCAAAGCTTCAATTCGGCAATTTCGCGGTCTCGTTCGACACGGAACGCTTGACGATCAAATTCGTCATAATCCCATCGGATCCAATACTCGGCAGGTTGCAAAAAAATGAAACTAGGTAAGGCAACCGAGAGATTTTGGGAATATCCGCTCAGTACTTCAAGGACGGCGTCGGCGCGTGTTCTGCCGACTATATTAGCTATATCATTAGCTGAGGCACCAATGCCTGAACGCTCCAGCAGATGGCGTGCGTCAGCCACAGTCACTGTCTTGGAAAGGTGTGGGCTGCCAGACCACAGCGCAGCCATGTTCTGAAAGTAATTCTGTTTTAAGGCATCAATGGTAGAGCTGTCGATTTTGTCAGGCGCTTTTGACTCCAGAGCCTCAAAGGCCCTAAGCATGCCACGCCGCGTCTTGGGACCTACCAGTCCATCTGCCGCACCTACATCTATCCCGCTGAGATTAAGATAGACCTGTGCTCGTTTTTCCAAACCACTGGCGAATAACTGATTATTCAGCGTGATAAGGCAAATCAGTCCCAACCAAATCAACCGATGCAAGCGCATTCTCCTTGAAAGCTAAATAGTCAGCTGTCTATCAAAATGTTACCCAATTTGGACGTGCTTCCAAAACTTTTTTAAACGTCAGTCACATTATCAAAGTCTTAAGAATCCCTATTGATAGATTTTTGATACGAAGAACTACCTTTCAACTCTCAGCCGGGCAGCCATCAATGGCCTTTGCACCAGCGCCCACATCGATGAATATTGCTTCGATCATCAAAAGTTGTGGAGCCAACGAAATAGAAAATGAACAAGGGTGCTGCTTTCGCCGATCTGCGTCCAATAGGTTCTAGTGTCTTACAGCATTACGATTTTAGCTCGCACGCCTCAGAAGCCAGTTTTAATGAACATTACTGCGCAATTGCAAAATTTGCATCCCAATCGCAGTAGCTGGTCCGATGCCCAATGCGAAGAAAATTGTGCCCAAGCCTAGCGTGCCTCCCAAAGCCCAACCGATTGCAACGACCAGCACTTCAAGACATGTGCGCACGAGCGCGATTGGTTGATGTGTGATGGCCTGAAGCCCGGTCATGAGGCCATCTCTAGGTCCCGGCCCTAGATTTGCGATAAGGTATATTGCACCCCCACATCCCGTCACTAAAACACCGAGCAGAGCCAGCAAAGCATTCGTTATAAATCCCTGAAATACTGGCAGTAATGGTAGTACGTACTCCAAAACCAAAGCTATTATGATCGCATTTAGGATAGTTCCGACACCAGGCGTTTGTCTGAGTGGAATCCACAAAAATAAAACGGATGCGCTTATGACGAAGGTTGCAAATCCAAGGCTCCAGCTTGTGACATTAGTCAATCCTTCTGCGAACACTGTCCAAGGACTAACCCCCACACCCGCGGAGATTAGCAATGCCTCTCCTAGGCCAAATATTACTAAGCCGAGTATAAGAAACGCGACTGATACTGCCGGTGGTTTCAGGGTAAAAGCCGTAGGCGAACTCCAACGGAGTTTTGGGATCGAAGTCACTGACAGGAAACTCACGGCCTAATCCATACACAAAAAATAATTGAGCTGGGTATATGCCAGTTTCAACTACACCCAGCAAGGTTGATACGTGGTAGCCGGATGCGCAAGTGGTTGGGGAAGTAATCCAAGGAGTAAGTCGTCAATTATTTTGGAGCGTGGACCCGAAGATGGATTGAGTTATCCGCAGCATGCATCACTGTGACTTGGTCATTGCGTTTGGCCGTGTGTTCCGAATTTGTGTACCACCCACACTTCCCTGCAGCGCGTCACAATCTTTGATAGAACTCATTGAGGATCATTTTGCCGCCTAGAGCGCACTGGTAGTTACATTTCCTTCATTACACCATGAATGGCAACCATGGCCCAAGTATCCCGAGTGCAGTAGTCCACTAAATTTGCATAAACCTTTAAACGTTCCTGAGCTTCTGGATTGATCATCGTAACTTCCTTCCACAGGCGAGATGCGCTTGCACCTTCCTTGATGTCGAGGTCGTCATATGCAAGTTCGGGAACAAGAGCCGGAAGGACTTTCTTTATCGAAGAGCTGCCCATAAACGCAGGGTCGGTTATGGTTTCGTCTGAAAACGGCTGCATGAGGTCAATTACACGCTCGTTTAAATTAAATAAGAAGGCTTTATGCTCAGGGAAAGCTTCGGCCATCTCAGTATTGCGGGTCTTTTCGAAAGGCTCGTACCAAACCAAAATGGAGCCGACGTCGCCAATATCCTTTCGAAGATTTTTGAGAAGTGCTGGTATTGGGTTGCTCTCTTCACGGTGCAAGTATTCGTGATGCTCGATGTCGCCGTCAGGTTCACGCTGAACATGCAGCGAATACTGAAAAGGTACTTGCTGATAAGGTCTTGTTCCTTCCCACTGGGGAAGCAAACTTTGCGAAGTCTCGTAGTCAAGATAATAAATTGGATAAGTGATTTCGCCTAGAAAGCGATCCAGCGCGTCATGGTCAACTATCTGTGAACCCTGAGATCGGGAGGTTAAGTACCGCCGAGTTGATTTGCTTAGTATTGTAGGGTCGTCAACATCATCAATCGAAGTAATCCCTTCCTTGATCAAAGCTGACGCTTGCTTCGCGTTGATGAACGGAAGGAGGTGAATGCTCTCCGGACATAATGTGGGAGTAATTTTTGCCCGTATTTCAAGCCACTCGTGATAGGATTTCAGCCGTGCCCGTTCAGGAGCCGGGTCAGGCATTGTGTTGCTTTTCGCCACACTCAAAGCCTGATCTACCCACCTCCGTGTGTTTTCAATCTGGTTTTCTACTTCCTCAGAAATGTCGGTTATAGTAACCAGTTCCTCCGGAGCGATTTGTCCATTTTTACGAAAACTGCGGTTCACATGCGCCACCTCGCAGCGCAAAATAGGCATTCCAGCGCCCTCGAGAACTAGACGCTGAAAAGCCAGATCAAAAGTGTGTTCTATTTTGGCTGAAGTACTGCTCTTGATCTCCGTCAGAACGTAGCCATCGCCATTCCGACTGACAATGTCGGTGATACATGTGATTTGGCCATCCTCATACCGCCCTTGTGCAACCGCTTTCGCCCCCGCTTGCCAAGTTTCAGACGTAAGAGTGGTTAACGACTGGTAACTTGAAAAATCTGAGAAGCCGAGGCGAACAAGGTTAGGAAAGAGTGCCTCGGCATAGGGTTCGAACGCATGCCCCTCATCAAACCGAGATTGCAGAGACGGATCAATTGGCGGAAGAAGATGTTTTTGATGCTTCTTAATCCAAAGCCAGGCGGGATGCCTGAGAAATAGCATGTAGTCTGATTTAGAAATTTGCATTTGAAACACATAATAAGTTTGATTTTACATGATTATGCCTCGTCGTCGGTAGGGAGCCAAGCCTTGTCGGATAAGCGATCAAAACTTTTTGGTAAATGATCCGTTACGTATAATCTCAGCCGAAAGAATAAGCCTGTAATTTGATCAGTGTCCCAAAACACTTTTTCAATTTACCAAAAAAAAGGCGATACCCGAAGGTATCGCCGATAATTTGAAAACTTCGGGAGGAATGTTTTCAACCATGCAGGTATCTAGGGAGGAAGTACCTACAACGCCTTTTTTAGGGCAAATGCTGCGTTGCAGCAATTAACAATTTTGCATTGCTGCTATGCAGAAAGTGCATAAGTTACTGCAATCTATGTACTAAATATGCGGCAATGCGTCAGGGTATCGCTTAAAAACTAATCGTTCTAGAAACGTTAAGAATCTCGTCTGTTCCGGAATGGACTTGAGATTAAGTGGCTAGGCGCGCTGTTTGGGAGGAGAGTGAGCCTAGCCACACTTAGAAGTTTCTAAACCTCTCTTTTTACGGATGGGGTTCCTGCTGAGTGCGCAACTGATAAGCCTTGCCGTATAATTACGATTGCTTTTGTGTTTTTTTTGCGCAGCAAAAAAGCAATTAAAATCGACAGGCAAAAAAAGAGTATCAATTTAAACATCATTTTTTGTGTTCTATTTTGAGTTTATGCTGATGCGTACTAGAAAAGTATCCCTCATTCAGCGACCCTGGAACTACTATCAGGATTATGACCTAACTGGCTGGGTTATTGCAGTCGTTAGATTTTTGATAGGATCGTGCTTTAACTATTGACGGCCGAGCAGGGAGTTGTCGCAGTCAAAAGCCCGTTAATTATTTATCAAAATATAGAGAAGAAATTTGGCGAAAGTAATGCTGTAGACTTTATTACTTTGATGGAGGAGATAACAGTGGAAACACCACTGTAACCTGCCTGAAATCAGTGCCTACGGCTCCAAATGGTGAAGTTTGATAAGAGAAATTTATTGTTTTATCTAAATTTCTTAGGAGTGGAACATAAGATTGAAGGCGGATGCTGTAGTGCGCGCGTGATGAGTTGAGATATTAATTGCAAAACCTGATGTTAATCGAAAACCCTCAAAGTTAATATCCAAAAACTTAAATGTCTAAACGCTAGCTTTATTCAATCCGATAGCCTTTTTGACCTTCTTGGTTTGCTTAATGGCAAGGGTTAAACACTAATATTTCGAGATAAGTCGTTGTGTTGCGCTCATTACTATTTGCGAGCACCGAGTTGTATCTATGAAAATAATCTCAAACTTGTACACTCTTTACATGTTTATCTTTGGGAGGATGAAATGTCAGAAAAATATGTGATTGTAACGATGGCAAATATAGCCCCAGAAAATCGAGCAGAAGTTTTAGGGAAATTACCGGCATTGGTAGATGAGTCTCGAGCCGCAGGGTCAAGCAGAGCTGGTATGGGCGTAATGTTGACTGGTAGCGTTCCAGGTGCAGTGCTTATGTTTCAAATGGTCGACGAGCTAAACAAAATCGAAAATATTTATTCGGCATTTAGCACCTCCGCAACTTACAAGAGTTTGTTGGCTGGTGGAGTAAATGTGGTTAAGAGAAACATCGCTTCAATACAATTGAGCCATACATTCTCTGATCAACCAAACCTTAAATACACAGTCATGACACGAGGCAGTAGTTCTGCTGATCCGGAAAAGGTAATTTCATTAATCGATGAGGCTAGTGCATTATTTCGGGACAATGGTGCTCAAACTATGCGATTTGGTCGAATTATGACTGGCGATAACGTTGGTGATTATTTACTAGGCATCTCCTACGAGTCACTTGCTCAAGTCGAAGCGACCTATGATGCTATAGCAAAGAGCCCTTTGGCAGCTCAAATTTACAGTATCCTTGACGTAAATGCGCGCTCCATTACCCAGCTATTGGCTATTAAGTAAAACGAAAAGTTGCTGTCAGTCATGGAGCTGCAAAGCAGGATTGACATCTTTAAGGTCTGCTGCGCGCGGTCAATGTTTGACAGCACCACGATGGTTTTTTGTGCTTCATTTTCGGTATACCGTTGGGCAACTTGAGAAGGCTGATGAGCATGCATTCTCGTGTGGGACAAGTCCGTCTTGCTAAGGTTCATGATTGAAATGTTTGATTCAATCGGCGGTGCTGGATTGCTAATTTTTTTGGCTTTCTGAACCCACGCAAGCATTAAGGTGTGCGAAGGTTTTTCGCTGTATTTGGTACTGGTATCTCATCTTTGTGGGGTCAGATGAAATGGAAAATTAATGAGACATATAAAAGATTTGAAAGAGGTGCAGGCAACATATGCGCGCGATGGTGTTGTCTTGCTGCGCAACATGTTAGCCCCTGAGTGGGGTGAAAAATTGTGCCAAGCAGTTGATAATGAAATTCGAAAAGGTGAGCGCTATTTTGCATATAAGAATATGCGTGAGCATCCAGGAACATTTCAGGATTATTGCCTTAAGTCTGACCTTGGCGAGTGGGTTGCCAAAGTTACAAACGCGGCTTGGGCGTCTTTAATATTTGATCAGATATTCGCAAAAGAACCGGGCACAAGGACTAAAACAGGATGGCACACAGACCAGCCTTATTGGCCAATTGAGGGGCCGATGACTACGATGTGGATTGCACTAGATGAGGTTGACCCTGATAACGGAGCACTTGAATTTGTGCGCGGCAGTCATGCGTGGGGAGCAAAGTACCGACCATTTAAGACCGATCAAAAGGGCGCATTTAGCCATTATCTTGAGGTCGACAATCCAGATTATATTGATATGCCGGACTTCGAAGCAGATCGTGGTAGTTACGATGTGGTTCATTTCCCACACATGAACCCAGGTGATGCCCTGGTGTTTGACGGAATGACGGTGCACTCAGCAATGGGCAATCGTACGTCAACGCGGCGTAGGCGTGGGTACGCTGTTCGCTGTGCCGTTTCGGGTGCTAAGTACGTGCCTCGCGACTCAGTAACCGAATGGCTTCATGATCCGGCGATGAAGGTGGGCGATGATTTTCGCGGTGAAAAGTTTCCGGTTATCTATGAAATGAAAGTCGAAGATGTAGTGTGAAAACAAGTTAAATCAACGACCTAAACATCGGCGAGTTTCACCTCTTCAGCCTTCCAAAAAGTCTCTTTAACACTCGAAGTAAATGCGTTGGGCAACCGCTTCCCGACAACACAGTTCAACAATGCTGCCGTCGTCACGTAAACCATCCAGCATGATCCAGATCTTATCTTCCGACGAATATTATTTACTGGTAGCGGGCATGATGCCTTTGACTTTTACTCGCCGGCTTCCAGCTTAACAGCTTCGTCTTTGATCTTTCGATCCAAAAACCTTCTGAATTGTTTAGCACCCGCGTCGAGCCCAAGGTCGATATTCGGCGTCGTCATGTGCTTCATTCCGAGGTGAACCTTTTCCAAAACATCTTTGTCCTCTTGAAACGCCATGCGCGCACCTCTGTTCATGAATTCAGAGACTTCTTTGTTGTCTGGCTCGGAATTGCGGTGCTGGAACCAAAAATAACGCGTTCTATCCTCGTCGATTGGCGTCATAAAGTTGTAGGAAATGTTTATGAACGTTGTGTCAACGTAGGGTTTGTCATAACCGCCTGTGCCAACTGGAGTGTAAATTGATTTGTTAAGACCAATCGCGGGCAGGCACATCTCGTAGTGTTGCAGCCGATCACAGTCGCCCTTGAACTGGACCAACTCGGCGTAATAGGGCGAGGGCGGTTTGTTTTGGATCCAACGCGAAACTATGACGCCGCGATCTGTTTTTTTGATATCCAACTCTTCGTCGTCGGTCCCGGCTCCGGCAAATGATGTGACATGGACCCAAGCGACGTGGCTTGGATCCAAAAGGTTATCGCAAACCCAAAGATAGTGGCAATCGATATCCATTGCTCCGCCGTCCGTTTTGCCCCAAGATGGATCGTCAAAATTTTCGATTGGAAATATTTTATCCGGATCGGCAAGAGCGGCGTCGCCCATCCAGATCCACAACAGCCGATAGCGATCGATTATGGGATAGGATCTTACGACAGCACGGCGCGGTGTCATACCACGCTGTGTTGGACTGTCGATACACTTGCCAGCGCAATCAAATGTTAACCCATGATAACCGCATTCAATCGTATCACCTTTGAGGTTTCCGTCAGAAAGTGGCAATTTGCGGTGCGGACAGGCATTTTCTAGCGCAACCGGGGTTCCATCCTTTTGGCGGTACAGTACGATATTTTCACCGAGAAAGGTTTCCGCTGTCAGCTCTCGCCCAATGTCATTACTCCAAGCCGCGACGTACCAACAATTTTTTAAAAACATCCTTTACCTCAGCTCAAGCCTATTTGACTTCATTTTGGGTGACACAAAGCAAACATTCCATGTCGAAGTCATTATGCAAATTATTAGTTAAGCTAATCGACTTATCCGATCAATTCGGAATGTCGGGTTGCTCTGCAACCTCTGTCCTGATCCATGATAAAAACTCTTCGACTTTACCGCTACTATTCGTGTTTGGGCGACGCACCAACCAATAGCTGAGAGGTGAGGTAGTTATTTCCTCAAACGGTCTAACAAGGCGACCATTGCATAATGCGTCGATTACCAGCGGCTCTCTTCCAAGGGCCATCCCAACCCCCTCAATAGCCGCTTGAACGACCATATTAGATTGACCCAAACGGCGTTTGCGCAAATTTGTTGGCAGCGTGATGCCACATTGCTCTGCCCAGAACTCCCAAGTTGGGTTATTTACGCCGAAGTTAAGGTTTTCGTTCTGAATAAGTGTGATCCCGGACAGATCAGAGCCGGTTTTCAGCGGTTTGGGCTTGGTAAGCAATGAAGGCGAACACACTGGAAACAGTTTTTCCTGCATCAATAGTTCGACCTTAAGGCCCGGATAATCTCCCAAGCCGTAACGAATTCCGACGTCAGCTCCTGTCGCGGTAAAGGGTTGCTGGCCGGTATCTGTCGCTACCGAAATTGAGAGGTCAGGATATGTCAAATCAAATCGGAGAAGTCGCGGAAATAACCAAGTGAAGGCAAATCCTGGTAGGCATGAAATTGTAATTGTTCGTTCATTCCGTGTTTTATCTCGCAGGCGTGTACAAACTTCTGATATCCGGCCCAGCCCCTCGGAAACAGCGAGTGCGAGTTGCTGACCTTCTGCCGTAGGGTGGGATTCGCGGGCGCCTCGGACCAAAAGGTTTTGACCAAGCCATTCCTCTAAAGACTTTACATGCTGGCTGATTGCACTTTGACTGACGCCAAGTTCGTTTCCGGCGGCTGAGAAATTACGATGTCGAACAGCCGCATCAAACGCCCGCAACGAAGAAAAAGGAAAATTTGAGATCATATTAGTGTATCTAATATAAATGATAACGGATTTCAAATTGAACCAAACGAGTTCTGAGTGATAGCGTTCCTGCAGAATTCTTCGGGGATCAGAAAATGGCACAGATGACGCCAGCACTAGGCGCTCGTAACCTTTTGGTTAATTGCGCCCGTGCAACAGATGGCGACCGATTGTTGATTGCTTTCGAGCCATCAAAATATGGCTACTATGATGATAGAACTGTTGAAGTCGTTGCCGAAGCTGCCAGTGCCCTAGGCTTGCACGTTGACACAGTAAATGTAGGTTTCAACGCGAGCAATCCTCATCTTGCACCAGACCTTCTTTTACGCTTCGAGGCAGCGGACATTATCCTGTTCCTCGCTCGCTTAGGCGACCAACTGCGGTTTTCAGGTATGCCAGCGGGAAAAACTATTGTCGTAAGTTTTGCGGTGGCCGAGAAGCTTCTAGGGTCTGGCTTTGGGAATGCAGATCACCGTGGGTTTGAGGCGATCAAGTCTGCAGTTAACGGCATGTTTAAGGCCGGTGCTGAAGTGCACTTTACGTGTCCTCTTGGTACTGAGGTCCGCGGTACGATGAGCGCGCCATTGGCGACCGAAGTAGATACGACGATCCTGCGATTTCCAATGTCAATGTTTACGCCTGTTCCCGCTGCAACCTTTTCTGGGCGTGCTGCTTTTACTTTTCTGACTGGGTCTGGATCTAGATATTACGATAACTACACGGTTGAGTTTGATGGACCAGTGTTTGCACTGCTGCAGGATGGAGTACTCACTGGATTTGATGGTGCTGATGGTGATGTGGCGAAAGCCAATGCGCATTACGATCGTGTCGCAGCCCATTTCGGAATTGATAGAAATTTTGTGCATTCCTGGCATGCGGGCATCCATCCGGGTTGTGATTACCCGTGGCCTATGCAGGATAATTATGAACGGTGGGGCGGTGTTTCATTCGGGAATCCGCGTATTTTGCATTTTCACTCCTGTGGTGCTTATGCGCCGGGTGAAATCAGCTGGAATATCATTGATCCGACTGTAACGATAAATGGTGTGAATATCTGGGAAAACGGCACGCTGCATGCGGACAGAATTCTGGGTGGAAGTGAAATTCTGGCGGCATATCCTGACGTGGCAGAGCTTTTTGCGAACCCTGTACGAAATATTGGAATTGGAGATTGAGCAGGTGCTCTCAAACCTTAACAAAGCGTTTTTCAGGCCAAATTTCACGCGCAAAATGTCTTGGTTGGCATAGGCGATTGCGCGGAGTAGTGTATTCCATAAACGTAGCGATGGCTGTCACATAAATAAGCCGAAAAAACTTGGATCACTAATATGGCACAAGCTATTGTTACTCCGCTGACACAGGCATTAGCCGAAGGCAAACTGACACGTGAGGAACTGAAAAGTTTCATGAGGCGATCGGATTGGCCATCGCTACGACGGTTGGCTGTTTGGTTGGCGTTGGTGGCGGCTACGACGACGATTGTCACACTAGCTTGGAACAGCTGGCTGATATGGCCGGCAATGTTCGTACATGGCGTTGTATTGGTTCATCACTTTTCACTTCAACATGAATGCGTTCATTACGCGGTGTTTCGCACGAGGTGGCTGAACGATGTGGTTGGCCAAATTTGTGGACTGATTATCATTCTTCCACACCGATTTTTTCGATATGAACATTGTGACCACCACACATATACCCAACTGAATGGGGAAGACCCCGAATTGATCCCAATGCCCAAAAGCATTTGGGAATATCTATTTTACATTAGCGCGATACCTTATTGGCGTGCGAAGTTTACTGAACTCTTGCGTCACGCAAGTGGGCGGTTGAGCAAGGTTGAACTTTCGTTCATTCCGACGGTTGAGCACGAAACAGTGTATAGAGATGCCCGCGCGATGTTGACGGTCTATGTCGCGATTTTTGCAGGTATGGCAATCGCTGGCTGGTGGGACTTAATCTGGTACTGGTTGATCCCTTTGTTGCTGGGTGAGCCGGTGATGCGGTTTGTTCGAATGACGGAGCATGTGGGTAGGCCAACAGTTTCACAGTTGTCGGAAAATACACGCACAAATCTTGTATCCAAGCCATGGGCGTTCTTATGCTGGAATATGAATTACCATGCAGAACACCACTACGTCGCCTCAGTGCCCTTTCATGCGCTTCCAGAGTTGCACGAAAAACTGAAAGACCACATCCATGTCGAAGAGGGCGGATACTTCGGTGCACATCGTGATATACTGCGTCAACTTTTTGCCCGAAAGTCATGAACATGGACAGAAAACGCAAGTGGCGCGACCTAGTCGCGGTGAATGCGCTTGAGGAAAAATGGGTAACGCGTGTGGATTTTGGAACCCGAAAACTAGCTATTTATGACACACCCACGGGTATTTATGCGTCACTTGCATTGTGTAGTCATGGGGGTGCAGATCTTTGCGATGGATATTTTGACGGGCATTTAATTGAATGCCCTCTCCATCAAGGTGCATTTGACGTAAGAACCGGTAAGCCAATCAGCGCCCCAGCGAGCCGACCCATGAAAACCTATGAGACCCGGATTAAGGACGGGATGGTACAGATCATGGCCTGATCTGCGCACAGAAAATCATTTAAAATTGAGATCTGTCGGAGGGAGTGGGCTTTAGTGGCACATACATAGGACCCGCACGCAGGATTTTGATTTCCCTGTAAAGGGTAGGGCCGGATTGCGCACTAACTACTTCGGTAGTTAAAAAGAGATGGCGCTGTCAAATTACTTGATGATCGTGGTTTAGACTGGTCTATGATAATCGGTGCTGGTCAGAGATGCACCAAAGCTTGTTGCACTTTTCAAACTGCCGTTGGTCTCTATCTTCCAGCTCAAAGTTTTATAACACGGCTAATCAACTTACTAGCTGTACGCGCCTTCGCCAATCAGTGGAGCCTCACGCGTGGATTTTTCCCGAAAAGGTTTTACTCATGCGTTTAAAATTTTTACAAAGAGATTTAAAAATAATAGTTGTTTTAATTCATATTATTGCACGCCGAAGGTAATCTTCAATCATATCGCCAAAACTTTGTTCGACAGCCAAATCAAAACCATCACCGCAGCGCAGAATTAGTGCCTTAACCCCAAAAAATTCAGTGAAGCTGACAGCATGTGAGTTAAAGGCATCGTTGTGAAGATCAAGTGGGCAACCGATTGACGTCACCTGTTCCGCATCCGTGCCAGTAAGGCGAAAGAACGTTTGCGTATCAGATACCTTGACAATACTTATCTCAGCGGGGGCGTTTGCGGGGTCCAATTTTCTTTCCCATTCAATTTCTCGGTCCAATGGTGCTCTTAGAAGCCAACGGTTTGGTCCCGTGTGATAGAGCTCGCCACTTTTCGCCCGCGTAAGGCTGTTTGGCATAGTCGGAAAGGTTGGCATAGTCGGAAAGGGCGAAATGGCGTTTGTCCACGCAGAAATGGCGTTCCTTGAACCTCTCAGATCGAAGAGCGCGAACGGTGGCAGCCTTTCAACTCTAATGCCATATGTCATATTAGGACCTTAACCTTTCACCATCTGGGTCATAGTGGACGGGTGGGGTGATCTTAACGGGAACAATGCTGTCTTTAAGGCGTACATGCGCCGTTTCGCCGTGCCGAGATTTTCCATTTTCTAACAGGGCAAGGCCGACCCATCTGTGGTTAACTACACTCCACACGCAAGCAGTGATCAATCCTTCGGTAGCCTTTCGCTCACCACCTAGAGTCAGAGGAGCCCCCTCGGGGATCATTCGGTCTGGCTCGGGAATTACGCCGACGAGTTCGCGCCGGTTGGTCGTGCCCGCGCGGCGTAGGTTTACCGCATGTTTCCCGACATAATCCTGTTTCTTTTTCGACATGGCCCACCCCATCCCAAGGTCATATGGGTCGACGGTCCCGTCAACCTCATGCCCGAGCGATAAAAATCCCTTTTCAACCCGTAATACATGGCTCGCCTCTGATCCAACTGGTACAATGCCAACATGTTCGCCAGCGCTTAATACTTTGTCCCAAAGCGCGTGCATGTGGCGGGGCGCGACATTGATCTCATACGAAAGTTCGCCGGTGTAACTTACCCTAACTACGCGGGTTGGTAGGCCCGCTATTTCACCGTCGACAAATGACATGAAAGGCAAAGCGTCACGGCTGGTGTCAAAATTTGGCGACAACGCTTCAATTACATCACGCGCTTTTGGTCCACAAATTGTGGCATTGTTCCATTGACTGGTGACTGTCGTCACAAAGACGTTCCAATCAGAAAATTCAGTCTGAAGCAGCTCCTCCATATGACTGTTCATTGCATCCGCGTGACCGGTCGATGTTGAAACAATCCACCGATGCTCGCTCAAACGCAGGACTACGCCGTCATCAAGGATCAGCCCGTCATCAGACAGCATCAGTCCGTACCGAGCTTTTCCAGGTATTAATGTGGACATAATATTTGTGTAAATGTAGTCAAGAAAACGACCTACATCGCGGCCTTTCAATTCAAACGTGCCGAGTGGTGATCCGTCGTATACCCCCACGCCATTCCGAACTGCAAAGCATTCGCGGTTAACAGCATCCTGGAATTTCTCGCCCTCGTTAGGGAAATACCCAGGCCGCCGCCAGCGTGCACCTGACTCGTACATGAATGCGCCTTTCGCGTGGTTCCATGCTGTAATCGGTGTATGACGATAAGGAAGGGCAACACTGCCCTCGCGAATTCCGCTGATAGCGCCGAAGGATACGGGGGTGTAGGGTGAGCGAAACGTAGTCGTTCCAATTTCGTTCGCTGGCAGGCCCTTTGCCAACGCAACAGTTCCAATAATATTGATATTGCCGATTTTTCCTTGATCGATACCCATCCCGCCGGTGGTATAGCGCTTAACGTGCTCGACGTTGTCGTAACCCTCACGCAGGGCTAGGTGTACGTCGTCAACAGTGACGTCGTTTTGGATGTCCAAAAATGCCTTGCCACGCGCTGCTTTAACACACCAAAGCGGTGTTATTGCGTAAGGTGTGTCATTACTATTGGGGATGTCGGAAATAGGAATACCCGCAATACTTGCCGCAGTTTCGGCGCCGGTTCTTAATGCATCAGTCAACTCAAATTGCCCTGACGCAGCACCAACACTGACGGTGGATTGTGCCGGTTCGTTTGGGATAAATGCGGCAAGTTTATCGTCGAATTTCAGACTACCACGCGATTGCGACCAAAGGTGCACTGCCGGGTTCCAACCGCCAGAGTGTAAAAGCAAATCACATGAAATTGTTTGCGACGGTCCACCGTCGTTTGCCTGAACTTTAACACCTCGGACCGACCGATAACCAAGGGATTTAAGGACAACATGATTGGATAAGATATTGACGTCACCTACCAAATCTTGGACCGATTTGGGCACATTGATCCGACTGTCCACGATCGCGGCAACGTTCATGCCAGCCGAGACTAAGTCGGCAACAACTGAGTAAGCAGAATTATTATTGGTGAAAACAATTGCTCGTTTACCTGGCAGCACCGCATACCGATTGATGTAAGTCTGCACTGCTGAAGACAGCATCACGCCGGGAGTATCGTTGTTTCCAAAAACAAGGCTTCTTTCGATGGCACCGGTCGCACAGATGACTTTACATGCACGGACCCGCCAATTGCGCTCCAAAATATTTGCGCTGCCCGGCTCGCGTTCGTTTACCATTAGATAGTTGTGTTCGCGGTAAGCCCAAACGGTTGCATTTTGCAAATGTGTAACGTTGGGCATGGCGGCTAGTTCTGCCACGGTTTTATCGACCCACACTGTCGCGGGTTGGGCGTTAATTTCAAGCTGGCGGTTAAGCAGTGATCCACCGGCAGCAGCGCTTTCATCGCATATCATCACACGAAGACCGGCGCGTCCTAAAATAAGCGCTGAAATCAGGCCCGCAGGTCCCGCACCGGCAATCAATACATCCGTGTGCACAAACCGGTTTTCAAAATGACCCTGTTTCGGTTGGCTTCGTGGCGCACTCGCTAGGCCTGCTGCGCGTCGAATCCACGGTTCAAACAGGTGCCAGTTCGGCCATTTGAAAGTCTTGTAATAAAACCCTGCGGGGATAAACCTAGAGATTACTTGGGTGAGTGCACCGATGTCAAAACTTGCTGAAGGCCAACAGTTTACTGATTTTGCCCGAAGTCCATCACGTAGCGCGACGACAGTCACCGGACGGTTCGCACTGGCGTCATCGCCTAATAGTTCAACCATTGTGGATGGTTCTTCAAATCCAGATCCCACGATCCCACGGGGCCGATGATATTTGAAGCTGCGTGCGGTAAGTCGCACACCATTTGCCAAAAGGGCAGAAGCCAACGTATCTCCCGCGAAGCCAGAATATTTGCGGCCATTGAATTCAAAAGAGAACACCTTCGCGCGTTCTATTTGCCCCCCATTTGGAAGACGTTTACCTGTCATTTTCCGGCCCTTCGACAATATCGTGTGTCCTTGTATCCCGCCAGATCGTCAACCACGTACCGCAGCCTTTGACATGCCACCAACGTTCCTTCACGGGTCCAAGCGGATTCGGAACCTGGGTCAGATAGGTGACCCATTCTTCATCAGTGACCGTGTTGGGATCGGGGCGTTTCGGTTTTACTGGTCCGCCAAACGCGAATTCGGCTTCGTTGCGTGGGCCACAAAAAGGGCAGGGGATGTTCATCATGACCTACTCCTAACGTGCAGTTGTTGTGCCGGCTTCCATCACGTAATCGAGGTGACGAAAGCGTTTGAGTGTGAAAGGGGCCATCAAATTGTGTGGTCGCCCTGTTGCGAGTAAATGCGCGAAGGTAAGCCCGCCTGCTGGAATTGCCTTATACCCACCCCACCAACCAGCCGTGATAAAAAGTCCCGGAACATCGGTTTCATCCATGATTGGCGATGCATCATGTGCAATGTCTAGATGTCCTCCCCATTGACGCATTAACTTAAGTTTCTTGAACGACGGAAACAGTGAAAGCATTGCCGTAACTGTATCCTCAAACACTTGCTGTTTGATATCCCGGCGAAAACTTTGACCCTGATCCGGTGCACCGCCAATCACCATTTCACCCTTGTCGGACTGGCTGAAATAGAATCCACTGTCGGGACAATTTACAATCACATCTACAAGCGGCTTAACCGGTTCTGAAACAAATGCGGTCAGGTTCATTGTTCTCAGTGGCAGCGTTAAACCCGCCGTTTCGGTCAGCGTCGTTGTGTGACCTGACACAGCTACTGCCACCTTTTTGGCGCGGATCATCCCACGGTTGGTTTGGACGCCCTCAATCTTACCGTTTGTGTCGCGTACCATCGAAGTTACAGCGGTTTGTTGGTGTATTTCGACGCCCATCGCGTCAATGGCTCGCGCATATCCCCAGGCAACTGCATCGTGGCGGTTTACACCCGCGTCCGTATGGACCATTCCTCCGATGATGGGTAACCTTGCGTCGGGTCCTCCTCCGGTCAGGGTTGGTATGCGTTGGCGAAGTTCGTGCTCTGATATCTGTTCATAGGTCGATCCGTAAATATCCATAGTCAATTGCCGACGTCGAAGTTCTCGCATCTTTGGATAGGTTTGGACGACGTCCACCATGGTGCGCTTGGAGTGCATCATGTTAAAATTCAAGTCTTTGGTCAGACCTTCAAAAAGCTTTACTGACTTAACGTAGAATGGGATCGAAGCATCGCGCATGTAGTTTGAGCGAATGGTGACGGTGTTGCGCGCAATATTGCCACCACCTAGCCAACCACGTTCAAGAATTGCTACGTTGTTAATTCCGTGCTCCTTGGCCAGATAATAGGCAGTTGCAAGACCATGTCCGCCTGCTCCGATGATAATGACATCGTAAGTGTCGCGCAGGGGTTGTCTGCGCCAGGCTTTTTGCCATGTCTTGTGGTGTTTCAGCCCATGTCGCATCAGCGAGGCTAATGAATATCTTTGCATGATGGACATAGATTTTACTATTGGTAATAATTCGTCAAGTATTGTCGTACACACTGAGCGCAAAAAGATGGGCGAAGGCAAGCAAATGAGTACACCAAAACGAACTGATATCGATGCAGCGGTTGGTAGCGCTGTGAAACGTCTGCGTAGAGATCGAGGGTTGACTGTTACTGGCCTATCTTTGGAGGCTGGTATTTCGCAAGCGATGATTAGTCGGATCGAACAGGGTCAGGTTTCGCCGTCGCTTTCCACGCTTGCGGCCCTAGCCCAAGCAATGCTGGTGCCCGTCATGGCGCTTCTAGCACAAGAAGATGAAATTGCAGACGTTCATCACGTCCGAGCAGGGCAAGGGCTAGCATCGCGCCGGATGACTGCCGGCCATGCCCACGAGTATCTTTTACTTGGCAAACATGGTGGACCCGGAGGGAGTTTCCAGTCATCGCGCATAAAAATAAAGAGGGACCAATCAGGTGACCTGCCTAGATATCAACATGAAGGTTATGTTTTCATTTATTTGCTCGAAGGTCGTGCAAGATATCAATGTGGAACGGAAGTCTTTGAGTTGCTTGCTGGGGATACTTTGAGTTTTGATGCCAAGCTTGCGCATGGCTTTGAATACATTGAAAGCTTGGCTGTCGAATTTATTTCGGTTTCCACGCGGCCCAATTGATTTCCGACGCCGTCAAGCGACCTGCCAAACTTTAGACCTGTCAAATGTCTGTTTTCTTTTCGCGTTCAAGCCGCGCAAACACGCGGCTCAATCCAAAACAAACAATAAAATAGAAAGCGGCTGTTGTGATCCACGCCTCAAATATCATTCTGGATGATGCAACAAGTTCTACGGTTTTGAAGGTAAGTTCCTGCACCGAAATTAGAGAAATGATGGAACTGTCTTTTATTAGCGTGATGAATTGATTTGCCATCGGCGGCACCACTTTTTTTAAAGCTTGCGGTAATACGACATACCGCAGTTCTTGGAAGTGACTCATACCTATGGAGCGGGCAGCTTCACGTTGTCCTCTGGGGATGGATTGAATCCCGGCCCTAACAATTTCACCCACAAATGCACTCTCAAAAAGTGCCAAGACAATGACGCCAGAAATCAATGATGGGAAACGGCGCATATCACCGAAGAAAATTTGCCAAAGCAAAATGTCATCTTGCCTAGCGATGCCTCTCGACCATCGCGCGAGATTTAACGCATCTATCAGTTGTTGCGATAGAAAAAAGAAAAAAATGAATACCACCACTACGGGAGGAATATTACGTAGAAACTCAAGGTAAGTTCGCGCAAGCATGCGCACCGTCAGGTTTGGGGAACATCTTGCGACTCCTAGGATAATCCCGAGGATAAGCGCGAGGATTCCTGCATAAATACTGATGCGAATGGTTGCAGTCAGTCCTTGCAATAGTAGATTGGCAAAGTATTCTTCGCGCCCTGAATGCCACCCAACAATATAACCGGGGATCAGTTCCCATCGCCACTTATAGTTGAGAGTGCCGCCAATCGAATACCAAATGTAACCGAAGAAAGTAATAAGTAGAACCAAAATCAAGTAGTCTGGCCATCTCAGTTTCCTGATGAAACTTCGCACTGATGGATTCTCCCTAGGGTTCAGAGGGCGAAAGACAATCGCCCTCTGAAAAGTGCTTTTTATTGTGCAACTTCGCCTGCCCACTCCTCGGTATTGAACCAATAGTTGTGCCGTTCTTCCAGCCAACCTGACCGCCATTGCTGTGCAATCCAATTGTTGAAAAAGTTTAATGCGTCTGGGTCACCCTTGCGAATGGCGAATGCCTCGCCGCGTGGGTCATACAGGTTCGCGAACGGAACGTGGAGGGTTTCTGGATTACGACCAGCTTCGCGGTTTGGCGTCGGCTGTGCAGCCATCGAAGCATGTGCATTGCCGTTCAATACTTCCTGCGTTGCAGCGCCATCTTCATCAAATAGCAATAGAGTTGCATCAGGGAAGTGCTTGGCAATCACTACAGCTGGTGTTGCGCCACGGCGCGCGGCAAATGTCACGTCAGCCGAATTATAATCTTCAAGCGACATACCTTCAGTCATTGACTTGTTGGCAAGTATAGCAAGACCTGAATAGGCGTAAGGATTAGTAAAGTTAACTGTTAAATTTCGCTGTGCGGTGATAGACATGCCGGAGATGATTGCATCAAAGTTGCCTGCTACCAGTGCCGGAATAATTCCGTCCCATGAGGTTGGAACAAATTCAACTTCAACTCCCATGTCCTCCGCCAACTGGCGACCCACATCGAGCTCAAAGCCGATCAAATCACCGTTTTTGTCTCGCATGGACCATGGCACGAAAAGAGACAAACCGATGCGTATCACGCCATCCTGCTTGATTGTTTCAATAACTGATTCACTCGACAGACCCTGAGTGGCCGACTGAGAGATAGCAGGCGCGGCAATCGTAGTCGCTGTTGCGGCAGCAAGCGCTATCCCCAAAGCTCTTCTAGTCAATTTCATCTCAAAGTTCCTTTTTGTTTTGAGCGGTGACTGTTAATTTAGTGATCAACGGCGTACCTCCGCTCGAGATAAGTAACGCCGACGGAAAGAGTGAGAGTTACCGCCATGTAAACGATGGCGATGGTGAACCAAATTTCAAAACTCATGTACGTGTCAGAAATAATATTGCGGCCGACTGTGGTAAGTTCGGCGACCGCAATCACGCTGACTATTGCTGATGATTTGATAAGGTGAACCACCTCACCAGTCATTGGAGGCAACATAAACCGTATAGACTGTGGCAGGATGATATATCGATAGATTTGTCCCTGTGACATCCCAATGGATTTTGCAGCCTCCCATTGGCCAATCGCTACGGCATTGATACCCGCGCGCAATATTTCTGAGATGAGTGCTGCGTGGAAAACGCCTAACGTCAAGATGCTGGCGGTATATCTATCAAAACCGAATACAGGCCCCAAGACATAATAAAATAGGTATAATAGAACCAGCAGAGGGATGTTGCGAATTAGCTCCAGAAACCCAAGTGCGACGGCATTGCCAACGATTAGATCGGACAACCGAAGAAGGGCGATTAGCAACCCAAGAAGGGTCGCAAAAACGAATGCGGTAAAGGATAAATTTAACGTCGCCACAAGGCCATATGCGATTTCTCCCCACTGAAATCCATCATCCGTAAAGGTGTAGATGTAGTCCGGAATTCGGTACCATTGCCAATTGTAACCCATGTTGCGAGCCCCGGCGAATGAGCCATAGACGATCATGCCAATGACAATCAAATAAATCGCCACAGACACTGGGGCGGATCCAAAAAAACGCTGGATCGAGGGCTGCTTTGGGAGCGCTTTGTATCGAGGGTGTTCCATGTCCAGCGCGCTCATCCTAATGTTCCAATATCTGGTTCAGAAATAAACGGCACCGGTCACTCGCCGGGTCAGTAAAGAATTTTTCGGGTGGGGAAACTTCAACGATGCGGCCTCCCTCCATGAAAACCATCGTGTCAGCAACTTTGCGGGCAAAACCCATTTCGTGGGTCACTACAACCATCGTCATTCCGGTCTCTGCAAGCTCAACCATCACATCCAGAACCTCATTGATCATTTCAGGATCGAGTGCCGAAGTAGGCTCATCAAACAGCATGATGCGTGGTTCCATGCATAGTGACCGCGCAATTGCTACGCGCTGTTGCTGTCCACCAGACAACTGAGCTGGGTATTTATCTGCTTGTTCGGGAATGTGGACACGGTCAAGGTAATTGCGGGCAGTTTTCTCTGCCTTATCTTTTGATATTTTCCGAACTTTAACTGGTCCGATTGTCAAATTTTCTAAAACAGTGAGATGGGGAAACAAATTAAACTGCTGGAACACCATTCCGACCTCTTGCCGCAACGCACGGATTTCTTTGGCATTCTGATGGACTTCGATGCTGTCGATGACCAATTGTCCCGAGTTGTGCCATTCAAGTCCATTGAAACATCGGATCAATGTGGATTTGCCGGAGCCCGATGGCCCGCAAATCACCATTTTTTCACCTTGGTGAACGGTCAGGTCAACGTCTTTTAGGGCGTGAAACGAACCATAAAATTTGTCCAAAGAGGCGGCTTCGATAATTGGTGCATTTTTGGTCATGAGTAATCTGCCGAGGATGAGAACAACAGTAGCTTTCTATATGTCACAGACTTTTTTAGAATGAGTGCTATCCAACCCAGATATACGCGCCGAGGTAACGTTGTATTTTCAGGTTTTAACCAATGGATTTGCCTCAATATTGCCAATGGGTTCCCTGAATTCTATTGCTTCAAGATTAATATTGTTGCGTAATGCGCAATATCCGTCAATCAGTTTTTACCTGATTTTCGAGGCATCGTAACGAAAAAGCAGATTTATTTGTGGAGGGGTCAATGTCCGCGTGGATCGAAATGGTTTCAGATGAAGACGCTGATGAGGACCTTAAATTAGCACTGAATCTCGCGCGAACGCCGCATGGCACAGTCGACAATGTAATGCGTGTCCATTCTCTTCGTCCAAACACGATGAATGGTCATGTAGTGCTTTATCGAGCTTGTCTGCACGACGAGGCAAACACTGTTCCAACGTGGTTCCAGGAGGTCGTAAGTTCTTATGTCTCCGTCTTAAATGACTGCCCATATTCTTACGCTAATCACTGGGCCAACGCACGTTTTTTGATTGGGGACCCGGCACGTTCGGAGGATATTGAGGCTGCATTGCAAGCCCATTCACCTGAAAATGCATTCCAAGGAGCGCAGCTCTCTGCGCTGAAGTATACTGAAAAACTCACTCGAACACCCGGGGGTGTCAAAAAATCTGATGTTGTGGAGTTGAGAGACTCTGGGTGGGACGACGGTGAAATTTTGGAGATTAATCAGATTATTTGTTACTTTAACTACGCTAATCGTTTGTTAAACGGGCTTGGCGTGACCACTGATGGCGACGTTGTGGGATACTACAAAAGCGATTAGATTGGAGCAGGTAGATGTTCAGCGATACCCCAGGTAGGCGGATTGATCGAGCGATCGGTTCAACGTTGCGGGAATTGCGCCAACAGCGGGGGCAGTCTGCGCGAGGACTTGCAGATCAATCGGGAATTTCTGCGGCAATGATTAGCCGGATTGAGAACGGGTTGGTTTCGCCGTCAATCGGCACACTGGCCGCACTTTCTGAAGCTTTAGAAGTGCCCATCGTTTCGCTTTTTAGGGAAGCGCGAACAGACCACACCGACTATACGTTAGTTCGCCACGGCGAAGGTTTAAAATCTACACGGATTGCGGAAAAACACACGCACGAGTACGTAAATTTGGCAATGCATGCGCGCAAAGACTTGAGATTTCAGGCGCGGCAGGTCACCCTTCTGCGCGACAGTGGCCAACCGCTCACTTACGTGGGCCACGGTGTGGTTTTTGTGCGGGTTATTTCGGGAGAGGCAATCTATTGCTACGGCCAAAACCACATAACATTATGTGACGGTGACAGCATCAGCGTTGATGCAGAGCTCAGCCACGGTTTTGTGGAAGTTATGTCAGAAGAATTTGTTTTCCTAACTGTTCAGGCTGAGCGGCCCTAGCCTCATGGCCGCCAAATTAGATTAAATCCAACCAACGGGTTCATTACCGGACACATTTATCGGCATACGAATATGGGACCGGTCTAATTGCAAAGCTTAACAAAAAGAGCATTTCTTACCCCTCAAATCGTATTGATATTTATACAAGAGCGATGTCATATTTATTAAAATATCTTTGCCGATTGTATTTTTATTTATACCAAAGAAAAAAATTATAGATATAAAAAGTGAATGGGGCACCCAACCTATTGGGACGACTTTAGTAAAAGTCCTTTTCTGCAAACATGTATTCAAAGAGTCAATTTTAGAGAACTATTTTTATCTCCAACACTGACTTTGATCAAAGTGGAGGTTTTCGGATTGATCCGTGTTATTGTAAAATTCGTTTGTGATTAAGGCAAAATAAAAGAATTACTGGATATTCTCGAATTTCCTGATGGATGAGTGGTAACGCGTGAATTCAGGTGCTGTAAACTGGTAGAAACCTCCTTATCAGAACATGGTAATAATTTGTTTCTCTGCGAAAGATGGGTGCTAACGCTGATCATCAAGCTCATCTTCAATTTCGAAGAGAACCCGAACTGCTTGAAGTTCTTGAGTCTATTTTGGCAGAGTTCCCTAATAAAACATATACAAATTCTCCCGAAGCTTAAATCTTGAAATGATGCTTTCGAACGGGTTAGATTAGGCGCAAAATGCTTTAGTATTAATCCTCTAGCTGGATGTCTTCGCTTAAAAGCATTGCTTCGAGCATAAGGTCGATAGTTTCCTCTAACCCGTGCATTGCTTTCCACCACGCTAATAATGTGGGTTCCGAAAGAACTGGGGTAAGTAAAATATTTTCGCCCCAAAGCGATAGTTCGGCCCAGTTTGCCTCAAATTTGGCGAGTTCTTTGGTCTGTTCCTGCGAAAGCCTCATTGTGCGCAGGGTTGCCAAGTGGCTTTCCAGTTGTGCTTTGTCCTTAGCGAAATCTTTTTTTGCAGACGCGACTGCTTTGGCGTCACCAGCCAGTGCGACAGCAAGTGGAACTGCGCTTGCAGCCTCAGCCACGTTTGCTTCTAGCTTTGCAATCAAAGCATAGGTTTTAAGCAAATTGACTTCTTGAGAAATAGCAAGCGTTGGAAGAGAAATTGCTAGTGCTGCTGTAGCCACGTATTTAAACAACATTGTCGCTCTCCTATTGGGTTCGAATTAACTCTTCTGCTGCACTTGTGCGTAAATAAATATTGTCAGCGTCGAAAAGTAAGCAAAAGGTAGTCTCAAATTGATCTTAATGACTATTTGGATTGGCTGTAAACAATATTTTCTCTTTGGCTTTAAGTCCTGAAATGGTTGCCCAAGCAATAATGAGGCACATCTCAAAAAATATCTTTTTACCAAAGCTCATCAATTGTCCTGAATGTGGTGAGAATCCAGCATAATTTTTAAAACCAAAACGCTTAGACGTAGCTCTCGACGAATGTCGAAATTATTGAGTAGCATAAAGGATGGTAATTGATGCTCATCGGGGACAAGTTTGGAAAAGTCTGACATGACACTGGGATATCAACGTATGAAGTGGCCTCGAGTTTTTGCCGTCATATTGGCACTTGTCTGTGCCAATGAAGTATCAGCGCAAAACTTGAGAGTTGTTGATGGAGATACGCTTGAAATTGAGGGCGTTTCCTATCGACTACACGGCATTGATGCACCAGAGCATGGACAGAAGTGTAATAAAGTTTCTGGAAGCAGTTGGGCTTGCGGCGAGGAAGCAACAAAGTTTTTAATATCACTTACTCAAGGCAAATCAGTTGTTTGTGAGAATAAAGGTGACGATATTTACGGACGCACTATTGCAATTTGTGAAACTGACGAAATCGAGATAAATTCTGCACTGGTAGCCGCAGGGCTGGCTTGGGCATACACAAAATATTCAGATGATTACTTAGGCGCTGAACAAATCGCCAAAACTGCAGGTCTTGGTGTTTGGCAAGCCAACACCCAAACGCCATGGGATTTTCGAAAAACTCGCTGGCAGGTAGCTGAACAACAGGCGCCGGAAGGTTGTCCGATTAAAGGCAATATATCGAAAAGTGGGGAGAGAATTTATCACACGCCATGGTCGCTTTGGTACAACAGGACGAAAATTAGTAAAAATAAAGGCGAACGTTGGTTTTGTACTGAGGCTCAAGCTCTCAAGGCAGGTTGGCGAGCCCCATTTTTTGGTGGGTAGGATGGCAGTTTTAAGGGTTTGTGTCTTTTAAATTTGAACAGCGATTCCGATATACTTTGTTTAAGCTACAAGAGTTCGCTTGAGCCGATTTTTTGCCCTAAGTCGGTTAAACCTGTTAACAAAGCGCTGAATTTCATCGTCAGGTGTTTAAAATATTATTGACGAAGACAGAGCTTAACATACTGGCCTGCTGTCAAAATGCTCATAATTGGAGCCTGATCAGTCTGATGTGAATGTTGTACAGCGGGTTTTGAAGATATTATTGTGGTCGCAAGATTATTTCTGGAAGAAGCCCTCGAAGCCTCTATTATGTTTAGATACTCAGTGTTTTGTTTTGGAAAACTGCCTTGCGGTGACCCAGATAGCGGTTAATTTTAGCGACTTTTTGTTAGTTTAATTTTTCTCTCCGCAGGCGAGATACTGACGAAGGTTGGCGCAGCAAACATCGAAGAACTTGGCTGAACCGTTGAGTGTTAAATTCGCATTTTAAAGCTGGACGAGGGACTACGGCGATCCCCCGATATTGCCGACACTGATTTAGTCTTCTTCTTGCACCTGAAATTTGCCAAAGCGCGTAAACTTGATTTAGTGTCACTCATAATAGGGCGGTTGCTATATGATTTTCTTGGAGGTGAACAGATAAGTCCAATAACTTAATATCAACGGTAGAGCGATGCAGATCAAAGCCCTGAGAAGCACGGCATATTTAAAGTCAAGGAGGTCAAGTGAGTTAGGCTCTCGATGCCAAATTAGTTCTTTGATACACGCTGGGGGACATTCCAGCCCACCGCTTGAAGGCTGATGAAAAAGCTGCGGAATCGGCGTAAGCCAATAAATAAGCAACCTCAGTGATGTTAATCCCGTCACCAAGGTATGACTTGGCAAGATCGAACCTTAGGTCATCAACAATAACTCTGAAAGTCGTATTCTCGTCACTTAGGCGTCTTGCCATTGTTCTAGAACTCAAGCCCAAGCTAGCGGCAACCTCATCTGACGGCACTAATTGATCAGGTAGACCTTTAACCAGAATTCCCTCAACGCGAACACTCAAACTTGGTTGTCTGGATGGGATGTCTTTCAGTAGCCTTTCGCCATACTCAGTGAGATGCTTGCGCAAACTCAAATCATAGGTTGGAATTGCTACTTTAAGCGTGCTGTTTGACAAAATCATCTCGGTTTTTTCGCAACCAAACTTTACTGAGCACCCGGCAAGATGTCCAAATTTTTTCACATCAGATCTTTGTTCGTGACCAAACCTCATTTCGAGTGGAAAGAACTTATTTTGGGTTATGCTACGTAAATACCCGAGCGCGGAATACAACATAAACTCTTTGTGCCGATAATATTTGGTTAAACTCTCGTCCAACGTTTCGAGTTCAAATGAGGAGGAGTTTCCTGATAATCGAAGTGAGTAACTGTAGCCCTTGTCTGCCGTGGAATAATAGCGCGCTGAATTTATGATTGCCGCAGCGATGTCTTTTGAATGGCGTGCAATGTAGCCAGGTAGGGTGGGGGCCTTATGATACGCTAGACCTGCCTGCGCGCCTATTGTTGGATCCCCCAAAGTATCGAATGCCAATTTTAGAAATTTGGCTTCTTTTTGCGTGCTATTAGTCCCTCGATCAGGTTGTAGATCAGTTTTTGACAACCCGATCTCTGCAAGGCACTTCTCCGCCAGTGGGCTATTATGCTGTTGAATGAAGTTAAAAAGGTATTTCAGCCGAAAATGGTTAGTTTGCATGCGGAAATTCCTTGTGGGGAAGAAAACAAAAGTTGATTTATCATCGCAGAAAAACATGGAGTAAACAAAATTTTCTGGACTGAAAGAAAAAACAGTAAAAAATCATATATACACACGTAATCAAGAAAATTACGTAGCGGGACGCACGCCTCTTCGTGTGTTTTCTCGCCATAGAGCGCCCCTAGGTGTCCGCTACTGACAACGGGTACTTGAGCGCCAGAAACGTTGCCGTTTGGTGGAGATACCAAACACAAATGACTTGACCCTAAATTTCCAAATACCGAAACTCGTACGAAGGTAGGCTTTTTCGGCTGCATTTCTTATCGTAAACTCGCTGCTACGCCCGATAGGCTCGCAAAACATGATCGAGCAGAAGCATCATGTTTTGCAATCATCTCGGCAGAGAGAATGGTCGCATTTTAAGCGTAACCGTAAGTAACATTAGATGAAGTAATGGGAGAAAAAAATGCTCGACACCACGATTTCAGATCAAACCCAATTAATTTTAAACGAATTTGGCGATGCGCTTGAAAAAGGCGATATTGCGCGGGCCTGTGACATGTTTGAGGATGATTGCTACTGGCGCGATCTAGTCAGTTTTACGTGGAACATCAAAACCGTTGAGGGAAAAGATCAGGTCGCAAAGATGCTGTCGCACCAACTGTCAACGATTAAACCAAGTTCTTGGAAAATAGCGGATGGAGAGGTTGCGGATGAAGATGGTGGTGTTACGACAGCCTGGATCACGTTTGAGACAGAGGTTGCAAGAGGTTATGGGTTAATTCGCCTAAAGGGCGACAAGATTTGGACCCTCCTGACAACAATGGTTGAGTTGAAGGGATATGAGGAACCAGTCGGTTTTAATCGTGCGATGGGAGCAAAGCATGGAGCGGGAAAGAACCGTGCTACATGGGCTGAGGAGCGTGCTTGCGAGGAAGCTGAACTGGGATACGAAACTCAGCCCTACTGTGTGATCATCGGCGGCGGGCAGGGAGGAATTGCGATGGGTGCTCGCTTACGCCAGCTTGGAGTGCCCACGATCATTGTTGAGCGAAATGAACGCCCGGGTGATAGCTGGCGGAACCGCTACAAGTCTTTGTGTTTACATGATCCCGTTTGGTACGATCATCTGCCTTACATTAAATTTCCTGATAACTGGCCGGTATTTTCACCTAAAGATAAAATTGGTGATTGGCTGGAAATGTACACCAAGGTCATGGAACTCAACTACTGGACACAGACAACAGCCAAGTCTGCTAAATTTGATGAGGTCAAAGGTGAGTGGACAATTCTTGTAGATAGAAACGGAGAAGAAATTGAACTGAAGCCCAAGCAACTTGTTATGGCAACGGGTATGTCTGGCAAAAAACGTACACCAGATTTCCCCGGCATGAGTAAGTTCAAAGGAGTGCAGCAACATTCATCTGAACATCAGGGCCCGGATCAATGGTCTGGCAAAAAAGTTGTTGTAGTTGGTTCAAACAACTCTGCTCATGATATTTGTGCGGCACTTTGGGAAGCGGAAGCAGACGTAACCATGGTACAGCGCTCATCGACCCATATCGTTCGGTCTGAGACCTTGATGGAGGTCGCCCTAGGAGATTTGTATTCCGAACGCGCTGTTCAGGGGGGCATGACAACTGAGAAAGCCGATTTGGTATTCGCATCGCTTCCTTATCGTATTCTGCATGAGTTCCAGATCCCTGCGTATGCTGCCATGAAAGAGCAGGATAAAGATTTCTATGAGGGCTTGGAAAAAGCTGGATTTTGGCTGGACTGGGGTGATGACGAAAGTGGACTATTTATGAAGTATCTTCGACGCGGGTCCGGCTATTATATTGATGTTGGGGCAAGTCAGTTGATTATTGACGGTGAAATCAAACTTAAACGCGGTCAAGTTGTTGAGCTGGACGAAACGGGCATCATCCTTGATGATGGCACTCATCTTGATGCGGACTTGGTGGTTTACGCGACTGGGTACAATTCGATGAACGGTTGGGTTGCCGATCTGATGGGAAAAGAAATGGCTGATACGCTTGGAAAGTGCTGGGGTTTGGGGTCAGATACCACCAAAGATCCTGGCCCTTGGGAAGGCGAACAACGAAATATGTGGAAGCCAACGCAGGTAACCAACCTATGGATGCACGGCGGTAATTTACATCAGTCACGGCATTATTCACAGTTCTTGTCTTTACAGATAAAGGCGAGAATGGAAGGTGTCCCTACTCCGGTCTTTGGTTTGCAAGAAGTTCACCACCATGGCTAGCGAACGACTTTAGGATCAAAAGCGGTCTTTCGAACTGAGTGCACGAAGGGCCGCTTTATCCTTCAAGCCGTTGGAAAGAGAATTAAAAAAGAGCAACAATAATATCGTAGGCTGAATTAATCGTTTGGTGCTATCGCGCTCAGCTCCATTGTGCTCACCTACTTGCTCACGGGTAAAACATCTAGCGCAGGAAATCAGTATGCCTTGGAAATGCAGGTTTATCAGTGATTTTCGGTTTTGCTTGGAACAACGAGGTGCCACTCAAAAATGTTTCAATGCTAAACAAGCTTTTACATGGTGTTAGGTTCTCATTCGAGGCACAGCGTTCGGATCAAGACGTAGCTCGATAAGTAGGGGGCGGTCACGGGTTTCTATGACTTGGATTGCAGCTTCAAGATCGTCAACGGACTTGACCTGAACCCCCTTACCGCCAAGTGCAGTTGCGATTTCCGCAAATGAGGGCCAATCGAACATCGATAGTCCCGGGTCCATCTTTCGATCAAGGAATTGGATATGCTCGGCGCCGTATGCGCTGTCATTTGCTACGATTACGATTAGGTCTTGGTTTGTACGCACCGCTGTGTTGAACTCATTGATGCCACCCATCATAAAGCCACCATCACCGGTAAAAAGCACGACCGGACGGTCTTGAATAGCGAAGCCCGCACCGATGGCCACTTGTAAACCAAGCCCGATAGAGCCAAAATTAGTGGTGGCGATGAAGCTCTCTGCGTTTGGTGCTGAAACGCGGCACCAGACCTCAGTCATAAAACGCCCACCATCAGTGGTAAGGAACCGTTCTTTGGGTAGTGCTCGTTCCAAACGATCCAACGCATATTCAAAATTAATGTAACCGGGAGCCGATTTATCTCGGTCACCTTGGGGGTGTGTTGTTAAAATCTTCATGTCGAGTTCGGCCGTAAAGCCGCTGGGGGCGACCTCAGCCTCGTCCAACCACCAGATGATATTGTCGGCAGTTAACCCGGCGTCAGCCACTAGTGCCGCGTCAGGATGGTAATTCTTGGAGATTTCTGTAACCGAGTCGTTGACTTGCACCACGCGCTTTCCCCTCATCAAAGCACCATTGTCGGTAGTGAAACGGTGCAAGCTGGTGCCGAATGCGACCACACAATCAGTTTTTGCGATGGCCTCGTAGGCGGCTGGCGTTGAAAGAGTTCCGAATATATCGATGTTGAAGGGGTGTTTGCTGAACATCCCCTTGGCTTTAAGTGTGGTTGCTAGTGGTGCCTCGAGGCGGTCGGCTAGTCGCTGGATTTGTTCAACGCAGCCTATGGCGCCGATGCCGGCAAGTACGACGGGGCGCTTGGCACTGGCGATCATACCGACGGCTTTGTCGAGGTTGTCGCCCTCCGGCACGTAAGCTGGTGCGCTGAAGGTCGCGAAGACATGGGGAACATGCTCCACCTTCTGCCACATAAAATTGACTGGCATGTTCAGCACGATGGGGCGTTTTTCGACTTTGGCGCGATAGAGCGCATGGGCTAGGTCGTAGGAGGCGGTTTCAGGGGAGCGCATTTGCTCAAATCCCGCACCAGTCAGCTTGACCGTTTCTCGCTGGTCGATGTTTTGGAGGTTATGTGGTTTTGAAACATCGGTATCACCTGCTAAGAGTACCATCGGTATATGGCCGCGTGCGCCCTCGGTTAAAGCTGTAACGCAGTTGGTGAGCCCCGGACCATGGGTGACGGTTGCGATTCCTACTTTTCCGGCTACTCGGCCATAGGAAAGGGCCATAAGGACCGCGCTGCCCTCGTAAGCTACGGGCACGAAGGTTCCGCTGCCCGCGCGAACATAATGATCAACCAAGAATAGGTTGGCATCCCCAATCAGCCCAAACATAGTGTTATGCCCATGCTCGAAGAGAGATTTTGCAATGGATTGGTAAACGTAAATTGCGTTGTTCATCAGTTATCTTTCTCAATGTGCCTTGCATATTTTTATCAAATAACGACTGTTAAAGGAGCGCAATAATTTGAGTATCCAGAAGTTTTTTGCGTAAAAATTGCATAAATAGTTAGTTATATGCGTTTTTTAAGCGCTTTGCCTGCCGGCTTTATCTTCAAACTTTCAGGAAAGTTTAGGTCCAAAACCTAGTGTGACTTCCAGCGTCTTCTACATCAATTAGCTTTGTTTAAAACGGGTTGGGTCAGTACCCTAAAGATGCCTAATTCTTCTTTGTCACGATATATCTAAGACAAACACATTGTTTGCAAATCGTTGCAGTCTTGGTCATCCTTTGCCATATGGAATTTCTAACCGTCAACCACAGCTCTTTTTTAATCGCGATGTCGTGCGTCGTTGCGCTTGTCGCTGGTTTCACGGGTCTATCGCTGACACGTGATCTGTCAGAAACGCCGATGTTTCAGAAAAAGGCTTCAATCGCGCTGGCAGCCGTGGCCTTGGGTGGCGGTATATGGGCTATGCATTTCGTGGCCATGTTGGGCTTAAAGCTTTCAATTTTGTTTTATTATGACGCGGCGATCACCCTCGTCTCGGCCTTGTCAGCGATTCTTTTGGTGGGTGCGGCTCTGATCCTTTTGCATTTTGTTGACCGCACCCCTTTCATCATTTCGCTCGCGGGCGGCATTGTTGGGATTGGCATTTTGGTCATGCATTACATCGGTATGGCTGGACTGGAGCTTTGCCGCGCCGTGTACGCGACTTCGGGTGTTATTTATTCATCCTTAGTAGCCATCTTACTTTGCATTCTAGCCTTTTGGATCGCCTACGGAAATCGAACAAACCGAAACATTGTGTTAGGCACTATCTGCTTTGCGATTGCGGTGTGTTCCGTACATTTTTTAGCAATTGCTGAGACTAATTTTATCCAAGAAGCCGACACCGCTGAATTTGGTCCTTCTATGAGTAATGAAACTCTCGCACTTGCTGTAATTTTCTTCAGTTTTATGATCTTTGGAGCGTGTCTGTGGGTAAGCGTGACCTACCTCGTCGCACCAATTGCCAATGACAGCCTGCAGGCCCTTCCGTCTGCTCCAAAAGCAGCGACCAGCATTAAAATCCCTTGCGAGAGCGACGGCAGCAAGGTTTTTGTCTGGGCGGAAGATGTTCTTTTTGTTCGCGCAGACGGCCATTACACGCAGATCTATACTGATAATCAACGGCTTTTCTGTGCCTGGCCGATCACTGTGACGTCGAAGCGGCTATTGCCCGCTGGGTTCCTGAAGACGCATCGGAGTTATATGGTCAACCCGAGCCGAGTTTCCAGATTTGAACGAATCAAAGACAAGGGTCGTTGCCTGTTTGAGGGAAGCGAGCTGCCACCAGTGCCTGTGAGCCGATCCAAACTAAAAGAAGTTCAGGATGCACTTGCGTCTCAGGAAGGCGCAGTTCGTGCATAACACAGCGCAATTCGTGCAAAAGAGCTGTATTTCATTGATTTCCTAGTGCCGTGGCGCTGCGACGCATGCATTTTCGCGTGAACGAATATTTCAACGCTTGAGAGGAAAGTCGATGATCCCGGCAGCTTTTGATTATTACCGGCCGCAAGACATGAAAGGCGTCCTAGCCCTTTTACAAGAGCATGGGGATGACGCCCGTGTCATGGCCGGCGGTCACAGTCTTATCCCCATGATGAAGATGCGGATAGCTGATGTCCCACACCTGATTGACCTGCAGGACGTAGGCGGAATGTCCGATATTATCGTCAATCCTGACAATATACGGATTGGCGCATTAGTTACGCAGGCCGAAATAATCAGTCACGGTCTACTTTCAAAGACTGCCCCAATTTTGCGTGAGGCTGCGTTGCAAATCGCTGACCCCCAAGTGCGCTCGATGGGAACGGTTGGAGGTAACGTGGCGAACGGAGATCCGGGCAATGACATGCCTGGCTTAATGCAGTGCCTTGATGCGACTTTTACGGTGGTTGGCCCAGATGGCGAGCGCCACTTACCAGCGCGGCAATTTTATGAGGCGGCGTACGTCACCGCTCGTGCAGACGACGAAGTGATGACTGCTGTTACTATCCCTCTGCCGAATGGTGGTTACGCATACGAAAAACAGAAACGAAAGATTGGCGACTACGCGACGGCCGCCGCCGCAGTGCAAATCGTCAATGATGGTGGCATTTGTGCCAGCGCGTCGATCGCAATGACCAATCTCAGCGACACACCCATCTTTTCCGAAGGGGCGGGGACAGCACTCGTTGGCACATCGGTCAGTAAGTCTGCTCTTGATGCGGCCGTTGCCGCAATGTTGGACGATATAGATCCAACTGAGGACAACCGGGGTCCAGTTGCATTTAAAAATCATGTGGCAGGCGTCATCTTACGCCGTGCCATCGAGAACGCCTGGTTGCGGGCTTGAGGGAGAAGAACATGTCGAAAAAAATGCATATCAAGTTAAACGTTAATGGCAAAGATGAGGAGTTTCTTGCCGAACCGCGTGAACTCTTGATCTACACGCTCCGGGAACGGCTCAATATCACGGGTCCCCACATTGGATGTGAAACTTCTCATTGTGGCGCGTGTACGGTTACCATCGACGGCAAGTCCGTCAAGTCATGCACTATGTTTGTTGCCCAAGCCGATGGAGCTGAAGTGACAACGATTGAGGGTCTTGGGGGCCCAGACAATCTACACCCTCTGCAAGAGGCATTTAAAGAGCATCATGGGCTTCAGTGTGGCTATTGCACACCTGGCATGATTACACGTGCTACCAAACTGCTTGAAGAGACACCAAATCCTACCGAGGAAGAGATCCGGTTTGGAATGGCTGGTAACATATGCCGCTGCACGGGTTACCAAAATATCGTGAAATCCATTCAGGCCGCCGCGGCGGAGATGAATGCAGCCAAGGAGGCCGCAGAATGAAGGACGAATTCACTCGCGAAGAGCGCGTTGATAATCTTAAAGGCATGGGCTGCTCACGCAAACGTGTCGAAGATGCCCGTTTCACGCAGGGAAAGGGAAATTATGTCGACGACATAAAATTAGATGGGATGCTTTTTGGTGATTTCGTTCGCTCTCCGTACGCTCATGCTAAGATTAAAAGCATACGGACTGCTGCGGCGTTGGAGGTACCGGGTGTTCTTGCTGTGCTGACCGCAGCGGATTTAGAGCCGCTGGGACTGCATTGGATGCCAACTCTTGCTGGCGACAAGCAAATGGTCTTAGCGGATGGTAAGGTGTTGTTCCAAGGCCAAGAAGTGGCTTTTGTTGTCGCGGAAGATCGTTATGCGGCTGCAGATGGCATCGAAATGGTTGAGGTCGATTATGAAGAACTTCCTGTAATCGTGGACCCCTTTAAGTCACTTCAGTCTGATGTGGTTTTGCGCGAAGATTTGGTGGCGGAAGATGGCTCAATTCCAGACGGCGCTCACGGTCCGCGTAAACACCCCAACCATATATTCACATGGGACGCAGGCGAGAAGGATTTGACGGAGGAGGTCATAGCCAATGCTGAGGTAGTCGCAACCGAGTCCATGTATTACCACCGCACCCATCCGTGCCCATTGGAAACCTGTGGTTGTGTGGCGTCTATGGATAAGGTCAACGGCAAGCTTACGCTCTGGGGCACGTTTCAGGCACCGCATGCGATCCGTACCGTGGTAAGCTTGATTTCTGGGATTGAGGAGCACAATATTCGCGTGGTTAGCCCAGATATCGGTGGTGGTTTTGGTAACAAAGTAGGTGCGTATCCGGGCTATGTTTGTTCGGTGGTCGCGTCCATCGTTACTGGTAAGCCAGTCAAGTGGATCGAAGATCGGATGGATAATTTGATGACAACCGCGTTTGCGCGGGATTATCATATGACCGGTAAGATAAGTGCGACGACAGAGGGCAAGATCACTGGTTTGCATTGTCACGTGACAGCGGATCATGGAGGCTTTGACGCATGTGCGGACCCCACCAAGTTTCCAGCTGGTTTCATGAACATCTGCACGGGATCATATGACATCCCGACAGCGTTCTTGGAGGTAGACGGGGTGTATACTAACAAGGCTCCCGGTGGAGTAAGTTATCGTTGTTCCTTCCGTGTTACTGAGGCTGTTTATTTTATCGAACGTATGATTGAGGTTCTCGCGATCGAGTTGAATATGGACGCCGCAGAGTTGCGCCGGATAAACTTTATAAAGAAAGAGCAGTTTCCCTACACCGCCGCGCTCGGGTGGGAATATGACAGTGGAGATTATCACACCGCTTGGGAAAAAGCGTTGAAGACCGTTGATTATGATGGATTAAGAGCAGAACAAGCTCAGCGTGTAGAAGATTTTAAGGCTGGCAAAACACGCAAGTTGATGGGTATCGGTCTGAGCTTCTTCACGGAAATTGTGGGCGCCGGGCCAGTCAAAAATTGTGATATCCTCGGGCTAGGTATGTTTGACAGTTGCGAAATTCGCATCCATCCAACGGGTTCTGCGATTGCAAGGCTAGGCACAATTTCTCAAGGGCAGGGGCACGCTACTACTTTTGCGCAAATCCTCGCTTCTGAAATTGGACTGCCTGCCGACAGCATCACAATCGAAGAAGGTGATACCGATACAGCGCCTTATGGCTTGGGCACCTATGGTTCGCGTTCAACTCCTGTTGCTGGTGCCGCAACCGCCATGGCGGGGCGTAAAATTCGAGCCAAGGCACAGATGATTGCGGCCTATTTGCTTGAGGTACACGACAACGATGTCGAGTTTGACGTGGATCGCTTTGTCGTCAAAGGGGCACCGGAACGATTTAAAACGATGAAAGAGATCGCTTTTGCTGCCTACAACCAGGCTATTCCTGGTATTGAGCCGGGGTTGGAGGCCGTCAGTTACTATGATCCGCCTAACATGACCTATCCTTTTGGCGCCTATGTTTGCGTGATGGATATAGACGTTGATACTGGTGTGCCAGAGATCCGCCGTTTCTATGCACTGGACGATTGCGGCACGCGCATTAACCCAATGATAATCGAGGGGCAGGTGCACGGGGGGCTGACTGAAGCACTTGCGGTCGCGCTGGGTCAGGAGATTGCATATGATGACATGGGGAATGTAAAAACGGGTACATTGATGGATTTCTTCCTACCGACAGCTTGGGAAGTTCCAAACTATGAGACAGACTTCACAGTAACTCCAAGTCCACATCACCCAATTGGTGCAAAAGGTGTTGGGGAAAGTCCGCATGTCGGCGGTGTGCCTTGCTTCTCAAATGCAGTACAGGATGCATTCCGCCCGTTTGGTAACCGTCACACAAACATGCCACATGACCACTGGCGGATTTGGCGCACTGCCAATGAACTTGGATTGCATGATTGATCCAATGAGTAGGGCGGGTATTATTCCCGCCCTACGGAGATTTAAATGACCTGGATGAATTTAAAAACTTCGCTCGCGGGCAAGGGCTATGTCGCCTCTGAGAATTTGGCTGTCGCTTTACATCTCGGACTATCGTTAGGACGCCCATTGTTACTTGAAGGCGCCGCAGGTGTCGGCAAAACTGAAATTGCGCGCGCTCTGTCTGAGGTGAAGAACACGCGGCTCATTCGTCTTCAATGCTACGAGGGACTTGATGCCGCACAAGCAATTTATGAATGGAATTACCAGCGGCAACTACTCACAATCCGTGCGGCATCAGAGGCTGGGGAAACCGGCAAGACAGTCGAAGACCGGATTTTTTCAAGGGATTTTTTGCTTGAACGTCCGCTGCTGGCTGCAATAACCCAAGACATATCCCCGGTTTTGTTGATTGATGAAATTGACCGTGCTGACGAAGAGTTTGAGGCCTATCTTTTGGAGATCTTGTCAGATTTTCAGGTCTCGATACCTGAACTTGGAACGCTAAAAGCAACTACTCGGCCGATTGTGATCCTGACCTCAAATGGTACACGTGACCTGTCTGACGCTTTGCGTCGCCGTTGTCTTTACACCTATGTGGAATACCCAGACCGTGCAACGGAACTAGCAATCCTCAAGGCCCGCAGTCCAGAAGTTGAGGAGCGCTTGGCCCATCAGATTGTAGGCTTTGTGCAGAAGCTTCGTGAGGAAGAGTTAGACAAAACACCTGGTGTGGCAGAAATGCTCGACTTTGCCGCTGCCTTGATGGGTTTAGGTATCGCGGATTTGACTGATAACCCGGCGGTATTGCAATCAACTTTGACTACACTCTTAAAGACTCAGACTGACCAAGCTCAGATTACACCCGAGGTAGCTGGACGTATCGCGGGTAAAGCAGCGTGAGCCGTGTCACAAAATTTACCGGACGCGACCCCGGGCCCGCTGCCCGTGTAGTTGGGTTTATAACTCATTTACGCAACAATGGACTGCGCCTTGGCGTTGCTGAGGCGGATTTGGCAATGGCCGCCTTGGGAGAGGTTGACACTATTGATCCTGACTGCAGCCGCCGTGCGTTGCGTGCCGTCTGCACTGGCTGCAAAGATGAAATGGAACGATTTGACGATCTCTTTGATAGTTACTGGTTGGATATGGGCCGGGTGAGACAAAAGGTAGTTCCATCGTTAACGCCTTCGATCAGTACTGACATTCATTCATCGCGCGACGCCAAAGGTGAGGTTGCGGGTGCATCTGGATCGGCAGCGGCACCGGATGATCAAGAGGGCGATACAGACAGCGATGGTACTGGGAAATTAATCGCGACCCAACAACGTAACCTAAGTCAAAAAGATCTGCGGGATTTAGTTCGACCTGAGGAGATTGCTGAGGCTGAGGAGGTCGCGCGTCAGATTGGTGCAGCGTTGCGAGATACCCGATCACGCCGCAGGATCGCCGCTCGAAAAGGTGACAGGTTGCATTTTCGTAAAACCATTCGTCACAGTCTTGCAACAGGTGGCGAACCCCTGCGTCTCGTGCGCAAGAAGCGCCCTGATCGAACTCGCAAAATAGTTGCCCTGTGTGATGTCTCAGGTTCGATGTCGGTATATGCAAAAATATTTTTGGCGTTTGTCGCGGGTTTAATGCGCGCCGACCCATCAGCAGACGCCTATTTGTTCCACACGAGGCTCGTGAGAATTACCGAGGCATTGCGCGATAAAGACGCGATGCGGGCAATCGGGCGTTTGTCGCTAATGGCGGATGGATTTGGAGGCGGCTCCAAGATTGGTCTGTCGCTGATGCACTTTTCTAATACCTACGCAAAGCGCTTCGTTGATGGGCGCACCGTCGTAATAATCCTATCCGATGGTTATGACTCGGAGGCGCCTGAAATGGTTGCTTCGGCGCTGGAGAAGCTTCGGAAACGCGGCTGCAAAGTGATCTGGCTTAACCCTCTGAAAGGGTGGGTCGACTATGCTCCAGTGGCCGAAGGCATGGCAGCGGCCTTACCATATCTTGATTATTTTAAAGCGGCTAACACGTTGAGTGATCTGGCTGCACTTAAACAGGAACTGGCAATGCTATGACACCAGCCGGAATTTTTTCTTCAGACCTAGCTGAGGCTGCGCAGAAGTTACGTGATAAAGATGAACCGTTTGCTTTTGCAACAATTGTGCGTACAGCAGGATCGACCGCAGCTAAGCCTGGGTCAAAAGCTTTGCTCAGTTCAGACGGTACAATTTTGCAGGGCTGGCTGGGTGGTGGGTGTACCCGCGGTGCAGTCAAGCGCGCAGCCTTACAGACCTTACAAAACGGCAAGCCTCAGCTTGTTTCGGTGGCGCCCGAGGAATTTCTTTTGGAAAAGGGTGTTACTGCGGGCGAAGAAGTAGACGGTACGCGTTTCGCTCGTAACGGTTGTCCCTCTCGCGGCACTGTAGATATCTTTATTGAACCCTGCTTGCCGTCACCCCAACTTGTTGTAATGGGCGCTTCTCCTGTGGCACAGGCACTCAGGAAGCTGGCACCGCAGTTTCATTGGTCAGTTACACAGGACCCACAACAAGACAAAACAAGCCAGGAATGTTTTGTGGTTATTGCTACGCAGGGATACGGAGATCTAGACGCTTTGAAAGCTGCACTGACGGCAAAGACGGCTTATGTCGCCTTCGTTGGTAGCAGTAAGAAATATGCGTCACTCGCTGGAAAACTCACTAATGCAGGTTTTGGTCAATTTTGCATTGATCGGGTGAGAGCCCCTGCTGGACTTAATCTTGGCGCGGTAACGCCTGAAGAAATCTCACTCTCTATTTTGGCACAATTGGTGCTTGAACGGCGCGCATTGTTGAAAAAAAATGATGCGTGAAGTTACGTCGATCATATTGGCTGCTGGAAGTTCACGCCGGATGGGGGAGCAAAACAAACTGCTGCTTCCCATTAACGGTGTTCCGATGATACGTCATATGGTCGAAATTTATGGCGAGGCAACAAATCATCCAGTGTTTGTCGTCACAGGGTATCAAGCAAAAGAGGTAGAGGGTGCGCTTGCAGGAAGCGGAGCCCAGGTGGTTTTTAATGCGGATTTTGCGCAAGGCCAAAGCACTTCGGTTGCGTGCGGACTGCGAGCTGCCGATGAGGCGAATAAAGTTCTGATAGGTTTAGGGGATCAGCCGCTTTTGACAGCTGACGACATTAGCACATTGCTTGCTGCGCACGCATCAGGCGATAGTTTGCGTATCTCTGTCGCGGCGCTTAATCAACGACGCGGTAACCCTATTGTGGTTCCCGCTTATTTACGTGCGCGCCTTCTTAAAGATCCTCGGTCACCGGGATGTCAAAAATTTACCCGCAGCCATCCAGAATACGTTCAATTTCACCAGTTGGCCTCTCCTGGATTTTACACGGACGTGGATACACCCAAGGCGTACGCTTCCCTGAATAAAAGTATTTCGGAGGAAATCACATGAAAAATATCTGGCAAATTACTGTACGCTTATGCCAAAAGTTTGCACTCACACCAGAGCAGGCCGATCATCTGGCTAAAATCAAATTTCCCTGTTGTTAAAAGGACATCTCATGGAACTGGCAGACGAAATAATTATTAACGCACCGAAAGAACAAGTTTATGCTGCGTTAAATGACCCTGAGGTACTGAAACAATGCATCCCCGGCTGTGAAGAGTTGATAAAACATTCTGAAACTGAACTTGAGGCAAAAGTCGTTCTTAAAGTTGGGCCTGTTAAGGCCAAGTTCAGTGGTGAGGTTAAACTTGACACTGCAGGCGCGCCGAACTCGTTTTCCTTAACAGGTCAAGGCAATGGTGGGGCCGCGGGGCACGCTAAAGGCGGAGCGGAAGTCACACTGACTGCTGATGGGCCGAATACGACAATCTTGAGTTATGATGCCAAGGCGGCGATCGGTGGTAAACTGGCCCAACTTGGCAGTCGTCTAATCCAGAGCACCGCAAAAAAGCTGGCAGCAAAGTTCTTCAAATCTTTTGCCGACGTAGTGAATGAGGATGCCGAAGCCTGAAGAGCACACTTTTACAGATTAATTATTTGGAATTATATTTAAGTGGACCTGAGCTTGCGAAAGGATCTGCGACAAATGCTTTGATTGTGGTCACGCCAGATCAAATTTGTCTGATTGCGATGATGCAGGAATTGGCTTCAAAAGTGGTAATTCAATCTCGGTCTTTCGACAGCCCCCTCAGGTAGCCGTTAACAGTCTTCGCATTTATTGGGTGGCGTAGCTAAGGCGTCATTAAGATTGTAGCATAATACTGCCTAGCTCTATTCAAGCGTTTTGATCAAGTTCGGCAAACGTGACCCTTGCAGCATCATGTGATCGCGCATCAACGCATTTGTGGCAAGGCCGTCTCCAGTGATTATAGCTTCGCATATCTCGCAATGCTCAGCGAATGATTTTTGGAGGCGCCCAACCACCTTACATGGCATTAATTGGTAGACATTAATACGCGACTGGATCTGATCTAACTGCCGAACTAACCATGCATTTCCGCTCGCTTTGTGGATAGCTGTGTGGAATTCCAAATTCGCTTTTGCATCCTCGTCGATCACCGCTGTCTACAGCCGTTAAAAAGCGTGCCCCAAGTCTTTTGGGGCACGAAACGCGCAGCAAAAAGATGTTAAAAACAAAATGGTCATCTCATGTTAAACGAGGTCCAAGGAAGCAGGGGCTTGGACTCGTATGCAAAACTGAACGACTTTTCGTTTGGCGTCGCCTAACGTGTTTTAATCTCAGTTTGCTTGTGGTGATGCTCTATCTCTGATTGTCATTGCCAAAAATCGAAATGCTCTTGTTTGATTGGTTGGTGGGGTTGCTGAAAAGCGCTTCAAGTAGATTAACAATTAAGCATGATACACTGAAATTAATAGATAATTCACAATTAGACGAAGTATCAGGATGTTTGGGTCATCTACCTTTCCGCATCTCAATGTTTTGCGTTACTATTTTCCGCGAAGGAAAATGCTCCCTGGAACCCGACCAAGCACATGATATAGAATTATTGGGAAAATAACTCCGGCTATCACTCCCGCGAAGATCATAAGCGGGATATTTTCAAAGCCCATCGCGACAAGAATACGCCGTGTTCCAGATGTCCCCAAGATATGCCAAAGGAAAATGAAAAATGTGTAGGGCGCAATCCAAGAAAGAAGACGCAAATGATGTGCAAACGTTGCGCATATAGTAATTAAGGAAATCGACATGAAGAAATTTGAAATGAGTTGCAAAGGAATTGAGTCAAATTCAAATAACACACTCATCGATGCGGCGATAAATGCCAAAGCCACAACGAAATCCATCCGTGCGTGGAGCCAATCTGCGTGCTTGGCATAATAGTACCCGCAAGTAAAAAATGGCATCAAACTCAAAGCTTGGTTTATGGCCCAAACATTGGGGGTGAAATTGTAAGGTATGATCAGCAGCAAAAATGCCAGTGGGATTACTATAAGGTCCGCCATTTCTGAAAGATATCGACGCACAATGTAAGTCCCGCTCATCATTAGGCACAAAGCCATTACAAACCAGAAATGCGCGTAAGGAAGATACAATAACTTTAAGAATTGTACCGGCGAGTTAAAAGAAAACTTGGTGTCCATGAATTCGGAGGCAAGAGTGAAAATTACCATCGCAAACAGCGTGGGAGCCAATAGACGATTGAGAAGGGTGGATACATATTGCTGCGGGCCCCTATTCACGGCTCCCATTGCATGGAACGCATAGCCTGACAAAAGCGCAAATAAAGGCATCCGTAGTGGGGCGAGTACCGCGTTGATAGTATGCCAATTCGAAGCATTCCCTAAATTCAAACCCCCTCCCTCAGTCTTGAGCCCCACAGTGTGGAGTAAGATTACAAATAAACAGCATAAAGCACGTGCTGCACCGTGATCAGGACTTAGTAAGGATCTTTTGACAGCACGCTGCGGCAACTTTCCCGCAAGTTCTGATAAGTCTAGTAAATGCCAGTTTTCGAACGGTTCAATTCCGGCTTCCTCCAAAGCCATCTCAAGATCAACAAAGTCATTGGATGTTCCACCAAGGTGTTGAAACGTAGTTTTTTCGGTGACCAAGGAGCCGGGGAACTGACGTCGAAAAATTGATGTCACACGATCAAGATTTGTAGAGCGCTTTATTTTTTTTTGATGGCCCTTCAAATAATCACGGTTGCTGGCTTCGAGTAGCACTTTTGCCGCCTTTATATCGGGCTTGCCGTGTTGATTAATTGGCAGGGCAGCAACACGCACTTCTTTGATGAAACCAGATGGAACTGACAGCCAGTTAGCAACAGTTGACGCGACACCCTCGTCCCCAGTGTGCAAAAGTTCCAGAGCGTCGTCACAACCTGCCGCGATACAATCTACTCCTTCGTTACGCAGCCAATCTTCAACTTCATCAAGGCTCACACGTTTGCCAGAAAGTTTCAGAAATCGTGCAGAACGGCCGGTGAAGTAAAACAACCCATTCTCATCAAAATAGCCCATATCACCAGTTTTAAGCTGTTTTGGTCCTGATGCTTTTCTAAGGTCGTCAATTGATGTCGCATAGCCCATCATGACGTTTGGACCCTCATAAACCAACTCACCCACTTTGAGTGTATTCAATTTTTTTCCGTTTGCTCCCGATACCCAGAGTTTACCGCCAGGGATGGCTACACCAATCGAGTCTGGGTTGTCGGTTGCAAGATGTGGGGGTAAATATGCAATTCGTGGGGATGCTTCAGTTTGGCCGTACATAGCGAAGAAGCTCCACCCATAACGATCTCCCGCGCTGCACCATCGCTGAACTTCCGCGGCATCGAATTTTCCGCCGGCCTGTGTCACATATCGTAAAAGGCTCCTTTTGCGAAATAACTGACCACTTCGCTCTAGAAGTCGAAAACTCTGTGGAACTCCGGCAAAACTGGTGCAATTATTTTTTTCAAAAGACTCCCAAAAAGCATTTGAGAGAATTGGAGTATCAATTAATAAAATTGAAGCACCCACCGCCAGATAACTGTGAAGGATCGACAACCCATACGAGTAGTTCAAAGGAAGAGATGTTGGAGCGCAATCACCTGGTCCCAAATTCAAGTACTTTGCAATAGAAATAGAATTTGATGCTAGATTGTTTGCTGACAAACGGACAAATTTCCTTGCACCGGTAGAGCCCGATGTCGATAGGAGGAGCCTTAGCTCGGGATGAATCAAGTGTCCTGTATGCCTCTGATCTGAAACAACTTCTCCAATAGATTTTTCGAACCGATATAAACAAGGCAGGTTTCTGGAAACTCCATTGCCCTGGTCCGATGGCGGTTCAAGAACAACTGGGCAGCCATATTTTAGTGCTGCAAGATATGTCGCAATGAAATTTACGCTTGGTTCAGCCTGAAGCTCACAAAGCCCACGACCGGAACTGAACTGCAAACCAACAAGATCCCGTCGCGCCTGTAGTTCTCCATATGTAACTATTTGGCCGGTCGAGGATACGCGCAAAGCGGGAGAGTTGTGCGATGAGGATTTTAAATCCCAAAAATTTGTTTGAAGTGCAGTTGAAGCCTCGAAATTCCCATTAAAGTTTTGCACTTTTTGGTTCCAAATAGATGATTAGTTCACGAAATATTAATTACTATTTGCCATGATACATCTGGAATTATGGCAAAAAAATGTAGTTGAGACTTAAAATCTTTGGAGTTAATCGAAAATTTCTTCGAACTTTGAGATTGAACGAAAACATATGTAATTAATCTTGCGATGGCTATTTTTCGAAATTTATAGGTGGTTCGCTTGCAAAGTTTTGTGACCGTTGGCATGCAGAAGTTCAATAAATTGCTTAAAATATTGCCAATTTGTCATTTTTTGACAAACTCAGTTTTTTTGACGCTTGTTTGATTTCTGAAAGTCGTAAAAAGAAGCTTGATTGAGGGCGTGGTGACTTTTTCAGATTGGCCTGACTAGACTTTGCTTGACAATATTTACTATGCAGGCAGTTAAGTGTGCATAAGGGCGGGGCTGACACTTTCCCTCTTGTTTTGATCTAAATTCTATTATTGCGCAAACTACGTAGAATTTTTGCCGAAAGCTTACAATGTTAGATCCTTATGCACGTAAATTGGTAAATCCATTGCTGAATTTGGCCGGGAGGTTTTTAGTTGCTCATAGCGTTTCAGCTAATGCCATGACTTTTGCTGGCCTTTTAACTGGAATTTTTGCATCCCTATGTGTTGGTTTTGGTGTGCCATTGTTGGGGTTGTTGTTTGTTATGATAAACCGGATCGCTGATGGTCTGGATGGAGCGATAGCGCGTGCGTCTAATAAAACTGATTTTGGCGGTTATCTCGATATATGCGCAGATTTCTTGTTTTATTGCGCAATTCCAGCAGGATTTGTTTTCGCCGATCCAGCAAAAAATGGCGCCGTTGGTGCGTTTTTGCTCGTGGCAATATGCTTTAATGGTGTCAGCTTTTTGGGCTTTGCCATCTTAGCAGAAAAAAATCACCTAATTGATCAAGATCAAGATAGTAAAGTGATGTATTATTCGAATGGAATTTTGGGGGGATCTGAGACGATAATCTTCTTCGTGTTAATTTGCCTCTTACCTGTTCATTTCACCACTTTGTCTTTTCTATTCGGCGCGCTGTGCTTTGTGACCGCCATTTTACGCATAGCTGAAGCAAGGAGGACGTTTACCAGCCTGTAAGTTTCCTCGCTTGAAGGTAAGCTGAACAGGAATATTTTTAATTCATATGATCCGAGCTGGAGGTTTAGCCGTAACCTTCACAACGTTTCTTCTCCCTTGGAAAGCGTTTTAACTGATACAGTCAGGCCTCCGGGTCTGGCTTTTTTTTGTGGCAAACCTTTAGGTTTTCACGATGCATTTTTAAAAATGTGTCCACCTCTTCT
>ENA-UZXA01004263-UZXA01004263.1-metagenome-genome-assembly--contig:-Day-1-1m-contig-4263_pt1 | contig 59775 bp, 61 predicted proteins | sample MGYA00260336_ERZ794896 | MGnify/ENA metagenome assembly ERZ794896
TACCCGAACATTAACGAATTGGCTCCCAGCGCTCAAATTTTATTCACCATCTCGGTTTTTGAAAGTTTTAACAAAAAAAGAAGCACGGCACCCAAGGGCACCGTGCTGTTAAAATAACTTTTTGGTTGCCATAACCACTCGCAGTATAAACTGGCCACCAGACTGAGGAAAGTATAGCATAATTATCATAAGTGTCAATATGAGACTTTGCCGATTTCCGTTGCATTTTATCAAACTGTGCTGCAACAGTAGAATTGGTGTATTTATAAAGAAGACTTATGTCAAAAATTTTGAAGTTGACTGAACTACGTAAGCTTATGCTCGAAATGGAAAAGTCTTTGGGGCTCCAAGAACTTTCTGAGGTTGAACGTGATATCCTTTGTGCCGCAAGCGAAATTGCACAAACGGAACTAAGCGATTACGCGTCAACCAGCCATTTGATGAACCATACGCTCGTTTCGGGTGTCTCCAGACCTACTTTTTTCCGGGCTTTAAGTTCGCTGGTAAAAAAAGGGCACTTGTCTAAGAACGAGGAGGATAGCAGAGGATACTACTCTGTTACACACTTCAGTCGTTAACGCGCCTAAGTTCAATTTTTTGAGAAAAAAGTTGCTGGAATACAGCAAAGAAACTCTTGTTGTTTCGAGCGTGTATGTTGTCTCTTTTTTTCTTACATTCAATATTTTAGCGCCGATACAAAGCTTATTCTTTTCTCAATTCCCAAGCCAAGCCTATCTTCTGTTTTTACCTCATGGGGTAAGGGTGCTGGCCGCATGGTTGTTGGGATGGAACTCTATTATTGCGATAGCACCCGGGGTATTGATTGCAAACCTTCTATTCATGCAGGCCGTTCCTGAAGCCGTGAGCTTTCCTGTCTTGATGGTAAATATCGTCGCGGCTCCCGCAGTGTTTCAAGCGTTATACTCCTTCGGGTGGAAAATCGCGCCACGATCCGATCGTTCTCCATGCTGGCCATGCGTTATGGTTGCCGGCTTTATAATTTCAGTTGTGACTGCATCGCTAATGAACCTTTTATTCGGCAGCGCTCTTGAGGATTATATCGCCTATATGATTGGGGATTTTTTCGGACTATTTTTTCTCATGCTGTTGCTAATGTTAGTTTTCCGCCGCTTGAGGTAGTGGCACCTACTCAACGCCAGCATGTGGGGATGGCAAAGACAGGAAATCACGGACGTTTAAGTGTCATCTAACACAATAATAGATTTAGCCTCCAAATCACTTAAAATAAGCGCAAAACGCAAACACCTATTAATACGGTGAAAGCCGCGCTTTTGAGACAGCTTCCCAAAGCGATGAAAGTAAAAAAGTCAGATTGATATCGTTAAAAAGTCTTCTTGCTAATTACCTTTGTGAAATAGGGCATCTGGCATATTTTGATAACAAACTGGCCGCAGAAAACGTCGAATCGACAGAGTTCCAACAGATGTAGCGCCAAAGTTTGTCGATGCAGGATAGGGACCACCATGAACCATGGTATCACTGACTTCGACCCCAGTTGGGAAGCCGTTGACCAGGATCCGTCCTGCCTTACGTTCCAAAATTGGCATCAAGGTTTGCGCTTTGGTAAGATCTGGGTCGTCCATGTGCAATGTGCATGTCAATTGTCCCTGCATCGAACCAGCAACAGCACACATTTGCTCGAAATCGTCTGCAAGAACGATAAGACCCAAAGGACCAAACACCTCCTCACCAAGAGTATCATTCTCCAGCCAGTTGCTAGCGGTCGTCTGATATAAAAATGGTGTTGCGTCTCGTTTCTCGCAAATCGACATCAGCAAACTCTGTACGCCTTTAATCGAAGCCATGCGCGATTGTCCCTCACGATAGGCTGATGCGATACCATCCGTTAACATCGTCTGCGATCCCACCTTTTGCAAAGCTTCGATGGCTGCCGCCACAAAACCTTCATCTTGATCTTTAAGAATTACTGAGATGCCAGGATTCGTACAAAATTGCCCCGCCCCCATAGCCAACGAAGCAGCCCAACCAAGACCAATTTCGACACCACGGGCCGTTGCAGCTTCCGGCAATATAAACATCGGATTTACCGATCCCAGTTCCCCAAAGAAAGGGATTGGTTCAGATCGTTGTGCACAAAGATCAAATAACGCCCGACCGCCTGCAAGAGAACCAGTGAAACCCACAGCCTTGATTAATGGGTGCGTCACCAGCGCTTGTCCAACCTCACGGTTTCCTCCTTGGACAAGTGAAAAAACACCAGGATGCAGTCCGCATCTTGCAATGGCTGCAAATATGGCTTCCGCCACAATTTCTCCTGTACCGGGATGAGCCGAGTGACCCTTAACAACTACCGGGCATCCTGCTGCCAGCGCTGCAGCGGTGTCTCCTCCTGCTGTCGAAAAAGCCAACGGAAAATTGGATGCGCCAAATACAGCGATAGGGCCAATTGGACGTTGGATCATCTTAAGATCTGTACGTGGCAAAGGCATACGAGCTGGTAAAGCCTTGTCGTGGCGAAAATCGAGGTAATCCCCTGCAATAATATGCGACGCAAACAATCGAAGCTGCCCCGTTGTGCGACCACGCTCTCCTTCAAGTCGTGCAGCCGGCAAACCAGTTTCCTGTGCACCAATTTCGGTAATCAAGTCTGCTCGACTCTCAATTTCGTCGGCAATGGCGTTTAAGAAAGTGGCACGCTCTTCGCTATTGGAATATCCGTAACTCCAGAATGCATCTTCCGCAGCTGTAACGGCCATATCGATGTTATTTAAAGATCCGGCCGAAAACTTGTGAGCGGGTCCGTGCGCTGGCACCGATGAAAACGACTCATCGCCTTGAACCCAGTGACCGGCAATGAGGTGTTTTCCGTGTGGTTTGAATTTCATATTGATTTATCCCAATTTATAACCATGTCGCAGGCAATTTCAAAAGCAGCACGAGTGGCCCCAACGTCAGCTCTGCCTTTTCCTGCAATATCAAAAGCTGTGCCATGTGCCGGCGTAGCAACTGGAATTGGTAACCCTCCTTGAACCGTTACTCCGCGGTCAAAGCCAAGTAGCTTCAGCGCAATTTGACCCTGATCATGATACATAGTCACGACCGCATCGATTTCCTTGGCGACAGCTTTTAAAAAAACAGTGTCAGATGGCCAAGGACCGTCGATTGACATTTGAAGCTGAGCTAGCTTCCGCACAGTCGGTTCAAGGATATCAATCTCTTCAGTACCAAAGTTACCATTATCACCAGCATGAGGGTTAAGCGCTGCAACTGATATACGCGGACGCTTCATGCCAGAGCGACGTAAGGTGCTATTGATCAAGTGTACGGCCTCACTAACTCGCTCCGCAGTGATCGTATCAGCAACATCGCGCAAGGCAATGTGGCTAGTCACACGACTGGTCCAAATACCATCTAACGTGTTGAGTTCAGATATGTAGTTTGTCACACCTAGCTTTTCGGCCATGTAGTGAAGTTCATCATCTTTGCCCAAGCCGGCCTTATGCATTGAAGCCTTGTTGAATGGCCCAAAAACTATCGCATCAAATACACCCTCGTTAAGACATGAGAAAAAATCTTACCTCTACGGCCCCAAAAGCCTCCACCGTGACCAAACTGTTCGCCACAACCTGACATTTTTTTGAAAAAGCTTTCAATACTCCAGACGGATGGATGTAACTGGAATGAGGCAAAATGGCTTGAAAGATAAAATGTTTCTGGGTTTCAGCCCACATGCGACATCCAACCCGATGATACTAAAAAATGGCAATTTTTTAGACAAAAAATAGAGACCATGTCAGCTACCGAAATTATTGCAATTTGTAATAATTCTGCAATTTTTGAGGGCCCTTCAATACACAAGGCAACCTTCTGAAATTAACTCAAACAGCACATAAATCTCAAATTGTTCTGTGGGATGGAAGGCGCTTTTCCAGCACGCGCAGCGCGTTAGGAAGGTCATTTTCCTCAGTTCGTTTAAGAACTTCAGCAACTTCAAAGCCATTGTCGATCCAACGCTTATGCAATCGCTTGGTCAATTCTTCGACATGTTCTTCAATAAAGACTGAGTAATCCCAATAGGCAGCGAGACCTTTCCATTCCGGTTCGTCAAATAACAGGTAATTGCCCTCTATTACGACATATTTCTCTTCCTCAGTCACAGTTGCTGCTTCGGGCATGGTCCTGTCACTCTTCCGATCAAAAAGAGGGATGGTGACCGTCAACCCTAATTTGAGACGTCTTACAGTAGCAGCTAACCCTTCATGGTCAAAGGTCTCCGGGGCACCCTTAAAGGCCATCAACTTTCGATTTTTCAGTTCTTTGTTACCAAGGTGAAATCCATCCATCGGTACAAACCCTGTTGGGTACCCTTTGAACTCCAAAAGTTGTTTAACCTGTGCTGCTATCGTCGATTTGCCTGCCGCTGGGGGCCCGGCAATAGCGATCAGTTTACGAACAGATGAGCGTGGAAGTGTTAGGATATCTTGGACAATCAACTGCGCCTTTTTATTTGCATCTCTGCCTGTCACGGCACTTCCGGCTCCGGAGATTTTGCCCCAGTCATGAAAGCGACGGCGTCTGACATTTCATATTTCTTTGGATCAATGACCGTCAAACGCTGCCCAAGGCGGTGAACGTGGATGCGATCACATACTTCAAAGACATGGGGCATGTTGTGGCTTATCAGGATGATTGGGATACCACGGGCTTTGACATCCAGGATTAGTTCCAGAACTCGACGGCTTTCTTTGACGCCAAGCGCTGCAGTCGGCTCATCAAGTATAATCACCTTTGTTCCAAATGCAGCGGCACGCGCAACAGCCACGCCCTGCCGCTGTCCACCTGATAGCGTTTCGACCGCTTGATTGATGTTTTGGATTGTCATCAGTCCAAGCTCTGAAAGTTTGGCCCGTGCAATATCTTGCATAGTTTTTTTGTCCAGCTGGCGAAAAAACTTGCCCATGATTCCAGATTTTCGGATCTCACGCCCCATAAACATATTATCAGCAATCGAAAGAGCTGGGCTCATAGCTAATGTTTGAAAAACAGTCTCAATTCCACGCGCACGGGCTTCAAGAGGCGAACTAAACGAGATAAGATTTCCATCAAAGAATATCTCGCCATCATCTGGAGTAACGGCGCCGCAGAGCGCTTTGATCAAGGTTGATTTGCCCGCACCATTATCCCCAATCACGCCCAGAATCTCTCCAGGGTACAGTTCAAAGTCGCAGTGATCTAATGCGGTAACCCGACCATATCGCTTCACAAGATTTTTTGCAGAAAGGATTGCTTCCATCAGCCCGCCACCTTTCTAATCCACTGATCCAAGGTGACAGCACCAATGATCAGCATTCCAATTAACATAAAAGTCCATTGAGGATCCGCACCCGCCATGCGCAAGCCAAGTTCGAAAACACCAACAATAAGCGCTCCAAAGAAAGCCCCAGCGATTGAGCCACGCCCACCGAACAGTGAGATACCTCCAATCACAACCGCAGTGATCGCCTGAATATTACCAACAACACCGGTCGATGCCGACGGAGAAACAGAACTGAACCGCCCAATCATCACCCACGCTGCAAGAGCACAAACAAAGCCAGCTAGCATGTATACTGACATCAATGTTCTGTGAACGTCGACACCGGCTAATTCCGCCGCTTCAGGGTCGTCTCCAACGGCATAGACATGCCGCCCCCAAGCCGTCGAGCGTAACGCATACGCCAAAACGATGACCAACACGACCATGAGTACCACGCCTAAGGTAAACGTCGCACCAGCATATTTTATTTTTGTTCCAAGAAAATGCAAGAACGGGGCCTGCGCCGCTATGTCTTGACTGCGGATCGTTTCATTCGCCGAATACAGATAATTTGCTGCGAGAACAATTTGCCACATCCCTAACGTAACGATGAACGGCGGTAGTTTTACGCGACTTACAAGCCACCCACTGATGGCGCCAATCCCTGTGCCAGCTGCTAGACCAATCGCCACAGATATTGGCGCAGGTATGCCATATCGAAATGTGAATTGACCCATAATCACAGTACAAAATACAGCAATAGCACCAACTGATAGGTCAATCCCAGCAGTTAAAATGATCAACGTCTGCGCCGCGGCGAGAACGCCTACAATCTGCACCTGTTGCAAAATTAGTGTCAGAGCGAAGGGTGAAAAAAACTTTGATCCAAGAAGCAGACCAAAAAGGATGATAGCCGCGACCAATACCGCAAGGGGGACAAGGGCTGGCGTCACGTGCAGCGTGTGTTGCAAGCGACTGATCCATCCTTCGCTATGGCTGTCGAATTGAGCTACGTTATCTGACGTTTGATCTGCGGCTTCCTCAAAATCTTTGACGGATGTCATGCCGGTCCCCTCTCAGCCTCATGATCGTATGCGGTTGCGAAAAGGGGCGAACCGGTGTCCGCCCCTGATCATTTGGATACGATGCCAGATTTGGCGCCTATATCAACCCCAGCAAAGGTCGGTGCCCTTGGCAACGTTAATCGACTCAACTCCATCTACGGCGTCGCCAGCAACTAAAGATACGCCAGTATCAAGGAAATCTTTACCAGGCGAGTTCGCAGGTAGCGTACCGTCTTTAGCGAACTGTGCGATCGCTTCAATCCCAAGTGAGGCCATTAGCAGAGGGTACTGCTGTGATGTCGCACCAATCACGCCGTCTGCCACATTTTGTACTCCCGGGCATCCACCATCGACAGAAACAATCAACACATCATTTTCTCGGCCAATAGATTTTAGCGCTTCATAGGCTCCGGCAGCTGCCGGCTCATTGATCGTGTAAACAACGTTGATCATTGGGTCTTTTGCGAGGCAATTCTCCATGGCCGTACGGCCGCCTTCTTCGTTGCCAGCTGTAACCTCGTTGCAAACAATACGACTGTCAGTTTCATCGCCCCATTTATTTGGATCACCGAGCTCAACACCGAAACCTTGCAGGAAGCCCTGATCACGTAGAACGCCAACGGTTGGCTGACTGATCGCTAAGTCAAGCATTGCAATCTTAGCGTCAGCTGCTCCAGCACCCATTTTAGCGGCGGCGTATTTACCAATCAATTCGCCAGCCAAAAAGTTGTCAGTTGCGAAAGTCGCATCTGCCGAACTAATTGGTTCGAGCGGCGTATCTAAAGCGATTACCAGAAGCCCGGCATCTCTCGCTTGCTGAACCGAAGGCACAATTGCAGCCGTGTCCGAAGCAGTGATTAGGATACCCGAGGCGCCATCGGCGATACAGGTTTCTATGGCAGCTACCTGTGCCTCGTTGTCGCCATCAATTTTTCCTGCGTAGGATTTGAGTGTGATGCCCATCTCTTCCGCTTTGGCTGCAGCACCTTCACGCATCTTCACGAAAAACGGATTGGTATCAGTTTTAGTGATCAAACATGCGCTCTTCCCGTGTCCGCCCGCGAAAGCGACGCCCGAAGAAGAAATCAACGCCAACGCAGTGACTGTTAAAAGTCTTTTCATAGTGTCCTCCAAAAAAATATTGCCCAACTGGGGGTCATATTGCACGAACTCCCACGTGCCCAGATGGACAATAAGTACGATTCGTAATGTCGGTCAATAAGTAAATCACTCTTATTTATTATTGACACGAGCGGCAATTATTCCCATGTGATGTTTAGGAGCCGGGGCATAAATGATAAAAACTGTGCAACAACCCTTTACTTTTTCAGCCGACCCAGACGTTCAAGGTTCGAACCAGACAGGTATGCGCGATCGTAATGAGCGCCTAGTTTTAACTATTCTGCGACACCGTGGTCCATTACCAAAAGCGGAAATTGCTAGGAAAACAGGGCTATCAGCGCAGACCGTATCAGTAATTATGCGCGCTTTAGAAGCCGATGGCTTAATAAACAAAGGCGAAAAAGTTCGTGGGAAGGTTGGCCAGCCCTCAGTTCCAATGGAGCTTGATCCGGATGGAGCCTATTTCTTTGGTCTGAAAGTTGGACGTAGAAGCACCGAGATGGTTCTCGTCGATTTTGTTGGATCTATCGTCGCTCGAAAACGCATGACATATCGATACCCGACACCCTCCGATACATTGGAATTTACCCAACGGACAGTTAAAGAACTCCTAAGAAGCCTCGACAAAGAAAAACGATCCAGAGTCGCAGGTCTCGGTATCGCCAGTCCATTTTTCCTTTGGGAATGGGGTGCAGAAATCGGCGTGGACGAGAGTGACATGCTTGCTTGGCGTGATGTTGACCTGCAAGCTGAAGTCAGCAAACTTTTCAAATTTCCAGTTTTCCTAGGTAACGACGCGACATGCGCTTGTGGCGCAGAATTGGTGTTTGGCGAGTCCGAAAAACCCCTAGATTTTTTGTACATATACGTGGGGTACTTTATCGGCGGTGGTGTGGTGCTGAATGGAAATCTGTATCCCGGAAGTTCAGGTAACGCCGGCGCTATTGGCCCAGTTCAAATTTTAGGGCCCAACAAGAAGAACGCACAACTATTAGACATTGCCTCACTAATCGGCTTAGAAAAAAAGTTTTTAGCCGAAGGAGGCAACGCTTCAGAGATGTGGGAGAACCCGGAAGCTTGGGGGATAGATTCGGACGTTGTTTCCGCCTGGTTAAAAGAGGCAACACCTGCAATCGCTAAAGCGATCCAAACCGCAATTTCCATTATTGATTTCTCAGCCATCGTCATAGATGGCTCAATGCCACACAATGTGAGGGGCAAAATCGTCAACGATGTCACACAACACCTCGAAGTTTTGGACCTTGCCGGACTGACCAAACCTCGCATCCAGCCTGGAAAAATTGGCGCAAATGCGCGGGCGCTGGGCGCAGCCAGCCTGCCACTATCGAGACGGTTTATGTTAGAGACATTGAAGCCAGCAGTTTCAAATTAGGCCGCCAGAACATAAAGTAGACACCTAAGACATAAAGAACGGACTGACCGCAAAAGGACAACGGTATTCCAGCATTGCCCCAATGGCGCAATTTATAGCGATACCAAACACACCCAAGTTAAATTGCTTACTGCCATCCCGTCACTAAGAAGCTCAAGTCTCGTACCGTAGTACCAAACGATGAGAATTCATTATTTGTCCATGCGATCGCATATACTTTAAATCTTACAAATCGGAAAAAACGGGGCGAGATTACAAGCCAAATCGATACTATCTAGGCAGCGTTTTTCAGTTGCGCAACGAGTCGTAGCGCAGGCTCGTCAGCCTGACGACCGTTTGGTGAAGCCAATATAATGAGACGAAGCGACCTTGAGACCGGAGTTTGATAAAAACTATTGGATATCAAAGTAAAAAGGCTAAGCAGATCGCCGTTTTCGTATTTCATATTTTGATAGTGTGATGGCAATTACCAACCAAAAACTGGTTCGTAAAATCATCGCACCAATAGTTCGCCATTCAAATGCTGTTCCCATAAGCGCTAATGCGATCAAAACGGCAAACACCAAGAGATTACAGACACCAATCAGCCAAGCGGCCCGCAAACCTAAAGGCACGTAACTATACAGCGCAATGGCTCCGATTATATACGCGAAACCCGCAAAAAAATTGAACCAAAGTACCAAAGGGACAGCGTCACCCGCTGCAGCTTGTACCGCTGCGCTCCCGAACAGAGCCATTCCACCGGCATAAATTGTCAGGATTCCGAATATTGCAGCAATGACTGCCACAGGGCGGATCCAACTTGGCGCCTCAAACATCATTCTCCTCTTTTGCTCCTAATGATCGAATATAACTTAATTAGCTTAGCTCAATGAGGTGAAACCGAATTAACAAAGATCAAGTGGCCAGCAGCCGTAGGCTCCATAACACCACCATTCGGACAGATTATGTTCACTGCGATGAATGACTGCCTTGCGCCTAAAGAAATCAATGCTGAATTTGGCAACACCGGCCACTTTTCGGAAATTCAGGCGCAAAGACCCCAAAATTATATTTAAAATTTTTGTTAATTGGACTTATGAGACCTTTGAGCACCTCAATTTGTCAACGTGAGGCAATAGAAAAAATTCCCAATGAAAAGTTGTTTTTTCGCATATATCAATTGGGCGATATTGGGGTAATCGCACTTTTGGATCACACAAGTTTTCCACGAATTTAGCTCGATCGTTGACTACGACCAAACGAAGCGCGTGAGGGAGCACTTGGCAACGACGTAAAAAACGTCAAATTTGTGGATGAAAACTCCTACACGCCAGACATTGCTCTGAGCGACAGAAACTTAATTTGCCGCGGTAGAGCGTGTATTGGTCGAAGGTGAACGCGGTGCATATGAAATAAAAGTAAGTCCAACTAACCTAGTTGAAGAGATTCAATTGCACTGCTTTATGCTTCTGGTGTTTTTTTCGGTGCGGACGCTTGCGACTGCCGAGTTTATTCAACACTTCTGACGATTGACCTTTAAACAGCTCTGATCTTTTTACAGCGTGTATTTTTTCCTTTGCCTCTTTTGAGGATTTTATCAGATCAATAACTGGTGGTGGGTAAGAAACCTTATTCTTGGCGCCTTGTTCAAAAAAAAGGTCGGAAGACGCGAGCCATGGCTCATGAAGCTTTTGCATACCATAGTTTTTTAATTCGGGAACCCATTCTCGAATGAAAGTACCAGAGGGATCTTGATCTTTACCCTGTTTAAGCGGGTTGTAAATTCGCACCGAATTTATCCCAGTCACACCAGATTGCATTTGGAACTGACTATAATGAATACCTGGCTCATAATCTGTAAAAAGCCCCGCAAGATATGGCGCAGTTACACGCCAATCTAGCCATAATTGATAGCTCGCAAAACTCACCAGCATTGCGCGCATCCGAAATGTTATCCATCCTTGATGTTTCAAACTTCTCATACACGCGTCAATAAACGGAAAACCCGTTTGACCGTTTGCCCAAGCCTGGAAATAGTCTTCTCGATTGCCATCTTCGCGCAACCCCTCGAAAGCTGGATGCATGCAATGTGTTTCTAAGCTTGGCTGATCTTCAAGTTTTTGTATGAAATGGCAGCGCCATGCGAGACGAGATCCAAAAGCGCTCAAATTGCGGCCAAATGTCTTTTTTTCCAACGGGCTTAGCTGGGCGCGGCGTGTCGCTAATGCGTGAACAACTTCACGCGTTGATAAACTGCCCCAAGCAAGATGAGCTGAAAGACGTGAGCAATATCTGTCACTTTCAAGAGGCGAAGATATGTGTTGCAAATAACCTCTGGCGCGCGTTTGCAAAAAACTGTTCAAATCACACACAGCAGCTGAGCGACCGCCAACTTGCTGTGCTGTAGGAAGAGTTTGCCCAAAGCGATCATCGTCCTTTTGCGGCAAACACTCTGAAACGCAGCTAGTAAGTGGCTTAAGGATGGCAGGTTTAGGCAAGATTGGTTCTGCCATGCGAGCGTTACGAATTCGGCTCCAATCGTCGCGCGACTTCAATCTGCGAACGATGCCGTTAGACGGCACTTCGTTTAACGCAATTCCTAGATCTCGACACATTTCACGAATTCGATTATCGCGCCTAAATGTCCAAAGATCTGCCGTCTCTTCATGGGCCCAAACAGTTCTAACTCTATGATTATAGTGAAGGCTTTTCAGAACTTCGCAGGCCTCTCCAACTCGTATTATGAGCGGTTGGCCCAGCGCTTTGAGCGATTGGTCCAAATCAATCAAACAATCATGGATAAAAGCCCAATGCCTTTGCGAGGCTGTGGACTGTCGCCAATACCCTGGCTCTACAATGTACAGAGGTATAATGGGCGCATCTTGCTCAACCGCGCGGAGCAAGGGCGCGTGATCATGCACGCGTAGATCTCTTTTGAACCAAACTATTTGAGGCGGAGCTTCCATTGTGGAAAACTATTTGTAAGTTTCACGGCGATCAGAAAATTGGCGGACCCGTTTACGCCAAGCAACATAGCTACCACGCTTTAGGTTTTGCCGCATGAGTTGTTTCACCTCATGCTCTGTAATCCCGTATTCGAGCTTAATTTGCGCAAAACTTGTGTGATCCGACAGTGCCATTGCCACAATATCGCTCAATTGGTCTACGCTTAAAAAATTATAAGTTTTCATCGCGGTTCCCAGTTTCCAAACCCAGAGCTTTTAACAAGCTGGGTATATTTTTTTTCACTTTGAAAAACCCTTTGGACGCGTGTGGCCATACTAAAGTGTCGTATCTGCGCGGAATTTGGAAAACTTCAAAACCATCTCTTTGAAGCTTTGAATATACCTTTTTCATTCCATCTGCCGCATATCCAATTGGCATGTAGGACAGAGCGATGTCCGTCGTTTGTGCGTCTTGTGCGGCCTTAATAATTGCATCGCTCCAATCGTGACCCACATACATGTCGCCACCAAGCACGCTCGACGCTGCTCTCACAGCTTTTTGACCGAAAGACGAACTCTGCGGTGACACCACCCCAATGACTCGCGAAGTTGGGCAGGGTAACATTTGACCGGTCCAGCAATCCTCCTCCGTAACGACATAAAGATGATGTTTAGGCGGCAGCGAAGATGCGCGCGGGTATAAAATTGGCACTAAATCGTGAGTTCGTTTCTCTTCCAAAGGATCAGCGTCTTCAACTAATTCTCCAACTGGATTGAACTGGCCACTTGTAAACCGCGCGATGTTTTCGGCTCTGGCTAGGTAGTTTCTTCCTTTTGTGTGTAGCCCAGCCACCCACCGCCAACCCAGCGTATTTGAGGCTGGGTCACCATCAAGCAGATGCTGCAGAAAAAATGATGCCCCTAATTCCCAGGGTAGTCGTAGAGTGAATATCCAAATTGATGCAAACCACATCCGCGCATGATTATGCAGATATCCCTGGCCCGTTAACTGCTTACACCAATGATCAAAGCATGCGATGCCTGTATTACCTGAAATGGCTTGAGCGTAATCACTACTTAAATATCCAGAGGCTTGCGCAAGTCCTTCATTATAGCTTTGCCAAACACTCGGATGTTGCTCAAGCCAACCTTTAAAATAGCCACGCCAAAATATTTCTTGGACAAACGATGTGGAGGTTTCCAGCGGATGCTGTGCCAAAACCCTCTCTAAAACTTCCCACTCTGCGATTACTCTGTGCCGCAGCCAAGGCGACAACTTTGACGAAGCATTACGCGTCTCCACACCGTAGTCAAAGTTGCGTTGTTCAGTATATTTGCGCCCAGCTTGGGGAACAAAGGCGTCCAAGCTTAACAAACCAGCCTTGCGCGTCGCTTCAAATTTCATCAAGTCACCCGGTCTGAAACTGTAGCATCCATTGTCGTCCTTGATACCACGATACGGCGCATCTCTGCTCTGAGAGCTTTGGGCGCAGATATATCAGTCCAAGATCCAACAAAGATGCGGTTAGCGGAATATTCATTGTAGGTTTGGTTTTCTGGCGTACCCCATATAAATTACGCTCGTTAAAGGAAGGGGTCCGAACTTAAGGTCTCCACGACTGTTAATCCCGCGCGGTCCAAGTCCAGTTATTGTGCCTGGCTCCAGTGCCGCACTTTCAAAAGCGAGACGCAGTTCCTTCGGTTTTATGAATAAATTGGGATCATGCGTACCCTTTGGCAAAAGGCGTAAAACGTTCTCTGCGATTGTGATGGTACCAAAGCGTGAAAGTACATTTCGATTGATCGTGTCGAACAAAAATATGCCACCGGGCTTCAATACTCGTTCAACTTCCGAGAGGACTTGTGCCAGATCGACGACATGCTCTAAGACGTCGACACATACAACGGCGTCAAAGGCATTTTCTTCATATGGAAGGTCTTCGCCAACGCCCTCATCGTACCTGATGGCTCTACCGTCAGTCTGCGCATGGCTTCGTGCCGCCCTGATGGCTTTCTTTGCTGGGTCGATACCGACCACACAGGCGCCCCTGTCATCTAATGCTTCCGCCATGAAACCACCCGCGCAGCCCAAATCAAGCACGTTCTTGTGGTTCCAGTCGATAAATTGGTCAAACCACGCGAGGCGTCCTGGAACTAGATTTTTAAGCGTCCGAACCCATCGGATATCATCAGACCACCAATTGTCAGCAAAATCGTCGTAAATTTCGAGGTTGTTGCGTTCCTCCTTATGCATTTTTATCTCTCCTCACAGAACAGGGTACCGCATATGGTACTGCTCGCTGGTACGTACGGAAGCGATTACCATAGCGTTGCAGGAACCTTCGTTCCTTCAATTTTGGAGCTATGAGGCAATACGAAGTAAGGGTCAGGGCTAGAGCAAGTTGATCCGGCGTCCAAACAGGGACAGTCCAAAGCGTGAGCGCAAACGCTACGTATATGGGTTGGCGAATCACCTTAAAAAGACCACCTGTCGGCATCCCAGGAAATCTTGGTTTCACGTTCTGAATGAGCGACATCCAACCCAGCGCACCAGATTGAACTTCAGCACCGGCGTCGAAACTCGCTTTTACAAGCAAGCACCAGGAAGACGCATAAGCAAAGACTAAAGTATAAAATACTCCTCCTGTCGCTTGCCACCAAATTATGCCACTTGGCGTCCAAAACCCAAAAAGCAGCACTAGTTGAATTGAGGCAATGATTGCGTAGGTCGTGGTCGACAGTGTCGCTCCATGCTGGCCAGGAACGAGACGCGTTAAAATGCGTGTTCCGCGGGTTGTCAGCAACAGCGAATGCCCCAAAGGAAACTGAAGTATCAAGGCTGCATTTGCAAGGTTCGAATATGGTTCTGGAACTGTGCCGAAGCTTAGGCTCATACCAAAAAACATAGCAACGATCATTGAAATCACACCAATCACAAAAATCACGTGAACGAGGAGACCAAAAAAAAGTGCTAACAGTATTCTGCCAAGTCCACGCGGAGGGTGTAGCGCTCCCCGTATCAGAATGGACAATCTTCTAATGTGATCTTCAGCCGGTTGCGTCATCTTCCACTCTTTCCTGAATTGGCAGGACGCGCTCCAAAACGCGCTGCCAATTTTGACAAAGCAGGACGCAATGGGAGGAAAAGCAAATAAACTAACTCTAAAAAATGCGGAACGCCCGGAACTCTAGCTACGTTAGAAAGCCAACGCCAACCGGGCAAGGAGGCCCAAACCACTAAGAAGGCGCGTGCGCCAGACACCAAATCACCGTTGGAGAGACGCACATGAAATCGTCGCATCGCATCCGCTGAGACGAGATTGGAACCAAGCACAGCATCATCTTTTGACACGTCAATAAAATTCAACCTGTTACCACCACGGCATGACGCATAGTGATTGATTTCAGAAGTACAAAGGGGACAAGAACCGTCGAAGTAGACCGTTGGTCCGTCAAATTGATCCATCAAGGCCGAGCTGTCCCGCGTAGCCTGCAAAAGAATTAGACTTGACTCACTGCGTCGCATTGGAAGGCCCTACCTTCCGTCTCAGAATTCGTTGTAGTGTTCTCCGGTGCATATTTAGAAGACGTGCTGCTTGTGATATATTGTTGCCCGTCTCATCCAAAAAATACTCAATATGCTCTAATCGGGCTTCCTCCGGAGCTATCGGTCGTTCGGGAGCGGGCGCCTTTTTGCCTTTTGGCGCCATTAACGCGTCTACAATTTCTTCAGCAGATGCCGGCTTTGCTATGTAGTCTACAGCACCGATGCGCGTCGCAGCCACTGCAGTCGGAATGTTTCCGTAGCCCGTCAAAATAATAGCGGTTGCATCCGGGTTCCGGGTTGTGAGGTACTCGACGACGTCAAGTCCACTGCCATCTGCCAAACGTAGATCAGATATCATGTAATCCGGAAGCTTTTGATCAATTGCTTCTAGACCTGCGGCTACGCTCGAACAAGTTCGTGTCAAAAATCCACGATGGTGCATCGATTTAGCTAGTCGACTACGAAGTGCGTCATCGTCTTCAATAATGAGTAGTGTCTGACCATTCGGAAAGCTCATAATCTGTTCCTCCATTGAAAACATTACGGCGCCCGGTTGCTAGTGGATTTACATAGCGTCAATCCGTCGCTTCAGTTTGAAGGTTATCTCCTATCAGGGTTGCTCTCCGTCAGTCTCACTCATCGAATTTAGGCAAGGTGGTTTCAGGAAATTTCAGGGGGATTACTGGCAATTACCGTCAGGAGTACCTTCCCTGTTTGCCGAAAAATGCCTGAACTACTGGATCGAACGGATGCGTTTACAAAAAATTAAACGCCATCAAAGTTGCAGCTGCGCTATCAATTATTGGGCACCCCACCTTATCCTGTAAACTCTTCGCCAAGGCCGCTCCAGCTAAATTAGTACACATTAAAACGATCGCATCAGGCTTCGCAGCAGCAACAGTTTGGATCATGTCCGCGATCACATGCTGCGGGATATTTGCAAAATCATTGCTTAGATCGCCGCCATCATGAGCCGAAGCAACAATGCTGAACCCCATGCATTCGTAGTTGTTGTTGATTTGGTCCGCCACATCGGTTGTGTAAGGCGAGACAATACCCAATCTCTTGGCTCCCAAAACACCAAGCTGTCGGTTAATTTCCAACACACAACTGCCTATCGGCACACCAGTTAGATGACGCATTTTCTCAACAAAATTGATATCATGCTCGATCCCAAGCCAACTTGCAGAAGTGCCCCCCCACACTATTGCCTCCACGTTTGCGTCGCACAGAAGTTTAGCTGCAGAGAGCTGACTTTCCAGTTCGAATTGTGCGCGAGAGGTCGTGTCTAGTTTAACATCTAGAACGCCAAGGCGGGATACATGGATTGTAACGTCTGTCTTTACGGTCTTAAAAAGAGGCTCAAGCACCACGTTAGAAGACGGTACCAGCAATCCGAGACGCTTCATACGATCGACGTTCGGGCAGAAATGCCACCATCGACAGTGTAGATCGTACCAGTCGTGTAACCCGCTCGATCAGATGCCAAAAAGGCTACCAAATCGGAAATTTCACTGCAATGCGCAGGACGACCCAAGGGATATCCAGCGGCAAGTTCTTTATACCTGCCTGAATCGCCTAGGTCCTTTTCCGCCCATTTCTTTAACATGTTGTATATCCGGTCTGTGTTCACCGGACCCGGATTGATTCCCACAACACGCATCTTATCATCCAAAGCATAGCCTCCAAGGGCACGGGTAAACCCCATCAGACTGATATTGCCAGAAGCGCCCGCAATATAGTCCCTGTCCAGCACTTCCCCACCATTACCAATGATATTGATAATAACTCCACCACCAGCCGCTTTCATTTTCGCGTAAAACAAGCGGCACATGTTGATGTAGCCAAAAACCTTCAGGTCAAATCCTTTACGCCAAGCAGCCTCGTCCACGTCCCAAAGATCGCCACTCGGAATGGCGCCTGCATTGTTTATAAGAATGTCGACTTCGTTGATTACTTCAGCGAGGTGTTCTGGCGCGCGTTCGGCGGTCAAATCGATAGGATGAAGATCTACCGACACATCTGATTTCTCAGCAATACGGGCTTTCAGTGCCTCAAGTTTATCCATGCTGCGAGCCGTCAGGTGCAGATGCACACCTTCCGCACTCAGTGTTTCAGCAACATGCTCACCAATGCCCATTGAGGCGCCAGTGATTAAAGCTGTTTTTCCACCAAGATTAAGGTCCATCAGATTTCTCCAGACTTCATGATGAGAACGGTGCGTCCCTCAACTCGCCCCTCTGTCAATGCGTTGAATGCTTCGTTTATCTGTTCAAAAGGAACCTTATTGATGACCCCCTTCACTTGACCAGAAGCTGCGAGCGCCAAAAGTTCGTTCATTTCTTGCCTATTTGAGGCAGAACTGCCAACTACACTCAGGCCACGCTCAACAACCTGATAGGTGTAGAACGACATTTCTTCGGCAGGTACGCCCGTCAAAACAATTCGAGCGCGTGGATTACATGCATCAAGCATAATCGGCCATGTTGCAGTCACGGGGGCAAAATTCACACATCCATGCGCGCCGCCTAACGTAATGATATTTTCGCCTGCTCGGTCGCCAGCGACTACCGTTTCATCTGCACCAAGCTCGATTGCAGTAGCCAGCTTAGTGGTCGAAATGTCGACTGCGATTACGCGCATCCCCATCAGTTTGGCAATTTGTACCGCATATTGGCCAAGCCCACCCATACCAAAAATGGCAATTGTATCACCAGTCTGCACTCCAGTCTTCTTAACTGAAGCGTAGGCCGCCGCCCCTGCACACATTAAGGGTGCGGCCTCAACCAACTCAACTCCGCCAGGAATTTTATTTGCCCATTGATCTCGTAAGCACACAAATTCTGCAAAGCAACCTTGAGTTGAGTAGCCTGTCGCCTCAAAATCGGGACAGTAATTTTCGCCGCCCGTCAAACAATTTCGACAATGACCACAAGCCCCATAGACATAGCCAATTCCAACTCGATCACCGACCCTGAACCGTTTTGCGTTCGGCCCCAGCGCCACAACTCTACCAACACCTTCATGCCCCATTATCAGCGGTAGCGCGGGTGGGGCGTGTTCACCTTTCCAGATGTGTACATCCGTGAAACACAGTCCGCTGGCCTCAATTTGCACTAGCACTTCATCGTTTGCTGGCTTGGGGGTTGGCACGTCGATAAAATCGAGAGGCTCGTAATAGCTACGTAAAATCGCCGCTTTCATTGTAGTGGGAACGGGCATGTTGGTTTCCTCTCCACCATTTTTGGTATACCAAGAGAAGTGTCGTTGAAATGTGGAGATTCTGCAAATTCTTTTAATATATGTTCTCATTAATGGTAAGATTGATTGAATATGACAGAAATAATGCTCATTCTTGGTATGCCAAATGGAAGGCCTAAATAATGGATATTGTCGAAGAATACCTTAAGGCAGGAACCAACAAGGGTTTGTATTATGGTGGTGCTTTTCAAAAGTCTTTTGGTGAGCAATCAATCGTTGTTCGCAACCCGGCCACATCTGAAGTCTTCACCACGGTTCCCGATGCGGTCGAAAACGACGTTGATGCAGCAGTTTTTGCCGCGCGTGCCGGTTATGAAATCTGGTCCAAAATTGACGCCATTGATCGCGCCCAATACCTTCGCAGGTTTGCTGACATAATTGCCAAAAATATTCCAAAATTAGCGCTTCTAGAGACCTTGGTGACCGGTCGTTCAATCAAAGAGATGCGCGCACAAATGGCCCGAATTCCGGAATGGATCGAGTATTTTGCAGGCATCGCTATGGGGTTGGAGGGTGAGAGCAACGTTGTGAAAGGCGGTTATGTCACAATCACCCACTATGAGTCACTTGGTCCAGTGGCATTACTGACCCCTTGGAACCACCCAATTTTGATCTTAGTCAAGAAAATGGCGGCAGCGTTGGCTGCAGGGAATACTTGTGTGATTAAACCATCTGAGCTTGCCCCTGTATCGCCATTAGTGCTCGCAGCACTCGCCACGCAAGCGGGCCTTCCAAACGGTGTTGTAAACGTTGTCACCGGCGGACCAGTTACAGGGGCCGCGCTGTGCGGAGCAGAAGACATCCATTATATTGACCTAACTGGTGGCACTGCTACGGGTCGGAAGGTTGCAGCACAGGCCGGTGAGCGACTGGTCCGCTCAACAATGGAATTGGGTGGCAAGACACCCATTATCATTTGTGAGGATACTGATTTGGAGGGCGCAATTGCGGGTACGCTGTTTGCCGCCTTCGTTGCGTCGGGACAAACCTGTGTATCCGGTGCTAGGTTCATCGTGCATGAAACAATTTATGACCGCTTCACCAAAGACCTTGCTGCACGGGCAGATGCAATCACCATAGGCGACCCAATGGCCGACGAAACCCAGATGGGGCCAGTTATTTCAATGGCCAGCCAGGATCGCTGCACTCGTATGATCGCTCAGGCCAAAGCTGATGGTGCGGTACAAATCTCAGGGCTAGAACCGGCAATTTTGCAGGCGCCTTTTGATAAGGGTTTCTTTATACGCCCAACCATTTTCAAAGACGTAAAACCCCATCATAAATTATTTTTAGAAGAAGTCTTTGGGCCAGTTATTTCAGTAACGCCTTACAAGAACGAAACAGAGGCGCTTAGACTAGCCAATACCGGCAACTTTGGTCTTGGCGTATCAATTTGGTCCCAAGACATTGCACGCGCGCACCGCTTGTCACTTGGCGTACGCGGCGGCGTCGTGTGGCTCAATGATCATCACCGCAACGACCCACGCTCAGTATGGGGAGGCGTTCGTGACAGCGGCTTTGGTAAAGAAAACGGATGGGATGCGCTGAAAGCCTACATGACCAAGAAATCAGTAATAGTGCGAACTGCGCCTGGCCATGACGACTGGTTCGCTGGCTCTACGCGCTACGGGTGACCAATGGCCGCTCCACGCAAAGCCGACGTAGTAGTCGAAAAACTCAAGTTTGAAATCATAGAGGGTATCCGTCCGCCAGGCACGCGTTTGGATGAACGGGGGCTAGCCAAAGAGTTTAATGTCTCGCGCACACCTATTCGAGAGGCTGTGCGACAGCTTGCGTCAATTGGGCTTCTCAATGATCATGGTCGGCTAGGGATCGAAGTCTCCAAGCCGAATGCGTCAACGCTACTGGATGCATTTCTGGTTGTGTCAGAACTTGAAGGCATCGCAGCACGGCTTGCATCTCAGCGTATAAAGACCGCCCAATTACACGATGCAAAACGGGCCAATGAAGCCTGCAAAAAGGCAATAACCGTCACCGACTTCAATACCGCTAATATGGAATTCCATAACGCAGTCATTGCTGGATCACACAGTACCACCCTGCAAGAACAACTTAACACTGCCCGACCCATTACTTTTCCTTATCGACATCACTTAACGCGCGTTCCCGGCTATATGAAAAAGTCAACTGTGGAACATGAGGAGATAATTACTTTCGTCGAAAAGGGAGATGCAAAAGGCGCCCAGTCCGCAATGCGTGATCATGTCAATTTGCAGGGCGAAGAGATCATCAGTATTTTACAGGCGCTTGATGAAAATGAGTGACGAGCATCTATCAGTTACCGTCTTCACTTCTAAACGCAGGCGGTTAATGGACTGCGTCCTTTTTTAGCCTAGGTTTTTGAAAGAAACATCGCTCTGCGCGCAGAGCGCGGCAGCTCGGTTGTTAGATAGTTCAGCTGAACCTATCCCGGGCTTTCATTTTGCCAACTACTAGGTGGTCGTTGACCACTCTTATATTGTGAAAGACCGTGATAATATTTCGTGAGTAGTAACCGCCATTAATGAAAAATGTGATTTCAAAAATACCCTATGAAATTCACTCCCTAAATCCAAAGTTCATATATCGCTCAAGACGATGGGCGCGCGGTGCTCTCAAGTACTGCTCATGATTTCGGTCGGAGTAGTCCCACATGCAAGTTTGACTGTTTTCACGATATATCCTGCTTTCCCCATCCTCAAATAATGGCGCCCCTGACTTTTGCCGAAACCCATTCACTGGCCACAACTGCAACCAGAATAACCAATAGAATTAGACTGACCTGAGGCCAAGCAAGAACATTTAGCGAGGCAGATAATTGAAGGCCGATCCCTCCTGCACCAACCAACCCAAGGACTGTGGACTCTCGAATGTTAATGTCCCAGCGGAACACAGCTATTCCAGCAAACGCTGGCAGAATTTGTGGGACGATACCATAGGCCATGACCTGCCAGCGTGAGGCGCCTGTGGCGGTAATTGCTTCGACTTGGCTTTCGTCAATCTCTTCGATAGCTTCGTAAAGTAACTTGGCGCAAAATCCAATCGAGCGGATTGCGATGGCAACGATGCCAGCAAAAACACCAGGTCCAATAATTGCAATCAAAAGAAGCGCCCAAATTAACGAGTTAATCGAGCGCGTCGAGACAATAATCAAAAGTGCTATCGGGCGAACAAAAAGCGCGGAGGGCGTTGTGTTGCGGGCGGCTAAAAAGGCTACTGGAACAGCCAGAAATAGCGAGATCATGGTCCCCAGCGTGGCAATGTTAAGGGTATCCCAGATTGGGCGACCCAATTGGGTAATGTATTCCCAACGCGGTGGTGTAGCACGGGTCCAGATATCTTCAGCGATACGTGGCGCGTCCCAAACAAAAAACCAAGTGGTCGACTCTGATATTAGCTGCCAACAATACATGAAGACTGCGACGCCTATCAGCCACCCTGTCCAACCAACCATTACACGCTTGGTCGTTCGGCGACGCCAAATCGTCACTCCACTTTTTTCCAAAACAGCCATTATTGCACCCTCGCCCGAATAATGCCCGAAAGGTATTCTAGAGCCATTACAATCACGATAATTAGGATCAAAATTGCTGCGGCAGTGTCGTACTCATAGCGATCAAACGCTGTATTAAGCGTTGCCCCTATCCCACCCGCACCGACAAGACCAAGAATCGCACTTTCCCTAAAATTTATGTCGATACGATACATGCTGAGGCCAATAAGGCGGGGAATGACCTGTGGCTGCACTCCATAATTGATCCACTGAGTCCAGCTTGAACCAGTAGCGCGAACAGCCTCAGCCTGAACCCGGTCCATTGCCTCTATCTCTTCTGCGAGCAGTTTTGAGAGGAACCCAATAGTCGCAAAACTAAGTGTCAGGAATCCCGCCAGCGGTCCAAAGCCAAAAATTGCGACCAAAAGAATTGCCACAATAATCTCCTGCAGAGACCGACTTATGGCGACAATACCACGGCAAATCATATACACAGGTAACGGCGCAATATTGCGCGCCGCACCCAAACCGATAGGAATAGATATTGAAATTCCGATGACGGATGCAGCTACCGTCATAATAATACTTTCCCAAAGCCCCTCCCAAATGTCCGTACTACGACTGAAGAAATCAGGACTGGTAAAGGCAAGGACAAATTGCCAGCCACGGTCGAGCCCTTCGTAAACCCTCGACCAATTCACCTCCACTGTCATGTAAGATGCCAACAAAAAGGCTACAAAACCTAGCCGAAGCGCCCAGCGCAGCCAGTGTCGTTTAACAAACCGCGGTTTTCTCCAGTTCGTGCCCAGCATGTCGTTTAAATCACGATGAACGTTCAGGTTTGATGTGTTGGATGCCGCAGTCATTCTGCTGAAACCTCGCCATCAATATCCTCATCCGCTACTTTCTCGATTGTCGCTTCCCAATCTTCTTCCCCATAAATCTGGGTCAGTACATCTGAGTTCAAATCACTTGAGCTACCATCAAACACAATGCTGCCCAACTCCAGTCCGATGACGCGCTGCACAAACATTTGTGCCAATGCCACGTCGTGGATGTTAATGATGGCAGCCAATCCGCGCTCCTCGCACAGCTCAACAATTAGACGCATAATTTGTCGGCTAGTTTTAGGGTCAAGCGACGCGGTGGGTTCATCAACCAACAAGAGCTCAGGGTCCTGAATGAGCGCTCGGCAAATTCCAATCCTTTGCCGCTGCCCGCCAGAAAGCTCATCAGCCCGCTTATCGGCCATATGCAGAAGGCCAACTCGGTCAAGAAGGCGAAAAGCTGCATCCACATCTGATTGGGGATAGCGGCGCGTAAAACTGCGCCAGAATCCGACGTAACCCAAGCGTCCGGATAGAACATTTTCCATAACCGTTAGGCGCTCAACCAGTGCATATTCCTGAAAAATCATGCCCATCTTGCGGCGGGCCTTGCGTAGGCCGCGTGAAGATAGGCCAGTCAGCTCAACCTCACCTAACCAAGCTTTACCACTGGTTGGCTGAACCAATCGATTCACACAACGGATCAAAGTGGATTTTCCCGCTCCCGATGGACCTATCAACGCCAAAACTTGGCCTTTTGGAATTTCCAGATCGACCGATTTCAAAGCTTGGTCACCGGTCTTGTAGGTTTTCGTCAACTTCTCAAGCCGCAGCATGGCCGCTCCTGTAATTTTACAATCAGGTTTTTATTTTTCTGACGTGAGCAGCATCATAAAGACGCTGCTCACCATAATAGTTTACTTGCAGGCGTAGCTAACGCCATTAGCTGTATCTATCTTGCGAATTACGTCCCAAAACTCCTGGTAGGTCATCTCAAGAAACTGGCCTTCGTTCGACTTCGAAAACTCTTCTTCTAGGGTCGTGCCATCCCATTCAAAACTGAAAAACGCGTTGCGGATTTTTTCTTCCAGTTCCGGCTTAAGATTGTAGACCGTTCCAAAACCAGTCGTTGGAAAAGTTTGCGATTTATAAATTGTAACTACTTGATCGGGAGTGATAACGTCACGTTTGATCATCCGCGACTTCACCGAGTTGGCGATGGAAGCGGCAAGATAGTCTTTGTTGGCCACACCAAGGATCGAGTTGTCGTGCTTTCCTGAGAAAGCAGGTTCAAAATCGCGATCAGGGATCATATCGTAGTCCGCTTTGAGGATGGCGGAAGGTGCCTTGAAGCCTGAATTTGAAGTTGGAGACGTAAACGCAAGTTGTTTACCCCGAATATCCTCGACGTTCTCAATGCCCGACCCAGGATAAGTGATGATTTCCATTTCGTAGCCGAAATTACCATCTTTGGACGCCATTATTGTGAACGGCCGGAACCCAGCACAGTTCACAGCAAGCGGGTTAGATCCAGTATTAAAACCCGCAATGTGCAGGCGCCCCGACCGCATAGCCTCTATCTGAGCTGCGTTATTTTGAACCGGGAAGAATACAACATTCTTACCAGTTTCTGACTCGAGGTGAGTCAAGAAGTCTGACCAGGCAGTTTTGTAAACCGCCGGATCTTCAACCGGTGTATAAGCAAAGATCAAAGTATCCGGGTCAATTTGCGCGGCAGGATCTGTCGGTATATCAGCAATCAGATCGCCATCCGCATCGCAAAACCGCTCATCCAGTGTGCCACGTGGGCAATCAGCAGCCGCTGCTGGACCTGTTCCAAAAGTAAAGGCTGCTAAAAGCGCTGTGGTTAGATTAATTTTCCAGTTCATATTGTAGTACTCCTCCCAGTCGATTTCAGGGTATTCATACCCTGTTGATATTGTGCGACCCAAATCAGGCCGCGTCTCAGGCCGCTAATTTCTCAGCGACAATCACCTCCACGTTACCTACCTTCAGCGCTTCAGCCAATCTTCCTTTTGGCATCGTGTCGGCAACCATAGAAGTCAATTCATTCAACTTGCCAACATGCGATAGGCCAGATTGGTCAAACTTGTTACTGTCAATTAACAGATGGGAAAGGCGCGAGTTATTCAACATCACCCGTTTAATTGCCGCAAAACCGCGTATGGTTTCTGAAATACCATCTTCGCTCAATCCACGTGCTCCGATCAGACAACGATCAACATAGTGACGTTCCAAAAATTCAATGGTGTCGGTACCAACTACCGCAGCCTCAGACGCCACATAGTCGCCCGGGCAGACAATGACTTCAGCGTTTTCGCTTTGTCCCAAAGTCATCGCAACTGCCAGGCTGTTTGTGATCACAGTACAGGGCGTCCCGGCATAGGCCAAGAAGCGCGCCAATTGAACCATCGTTGAGCCACTATCCATCATTACGGTGTTACCAGATTCGACAAGTGCCGCAGCGCTTCGTCCAATGACTTCCCGCTCTTCCAGTCGATCGCAACTTCGTTGCTCAAAATCGGGGTATTTAAGGCTAGAGCTCGCCCCTCCGTGCGCGCGACTGATAAGACCATCCTCAGACAGTTGGTCCAAATCACGGCGCACCGTTTCTGTAGATACGCCAAACCGCTCTGCCATATCAGACACCCGCACATGAGGTTGCAACTTTAATTCAAAAAGGATTTGTTCACGCCTATCTTGTTTTCGCAGACGCCTCCGTCGAATTTCAAAGCTACTTTCCATCACGCCCCCCTTAAAGAGGGTGTGGTTTTTAGTGGTAAAATGCAATATTTTTTTGTGAGAACTCCCACATTTCTTAGAAAAGATTTTGGGATTTCGAACTTTCTAAGCAAAATCAACAGAATTGGAATTTAAGTTCAGCTATAATCATTAGAAAGAACTCTGCTACTTTAAAACAATACGGCGTTCCGGACAAAAGCGCTGGAGACCTACTCAAAGTCTTTGGGGGAAGCTTTCAAAGTTGAAGGTTTTTATTAGGTCCTAACCCACAGTCCAAAGCGGTGTTGACGCAGATTGATGACGAGCTAAAACTAGCCCGAAAATTCCTCAAGAACGGGTCCAACATCAAGTTACTCACTGTTCTTTAAATGCTCTTGTCATACTGTCGGTCAGCGGACGCATAATGTATTCTGCGAAGGTTCTCCGTCCTGTTTTTATGTAAACCTCTGCAGGCATTCCTGCCGACAATGCGGCTGCTACAAAATCAGGCAGCGACTCGCGCTCAATCGCCAAGTGTGCAATATAGATGTCCTCACCTGTAAATTGATTTTTGTCGGCTACAGTGTCTGCTGAAACATAAATAACCTCTCCATCTGCAAGCGGCGTAGTCCTCTGATTAAACGCTGTCAGCCTAACTTGAGCAGTTTGGCCAAGTTTAACTCCATCGATGTCCTGCGGACGAATATAGGCCTCAATTACAAGGTCTCCGTTGTCCGGCAAAATTTCCATAATTTTGGCTCCAGGTTTGACCACGCCACCCATCGTGTTCACTTCAATGCTAACTACCTCTCCAGGTTCGGTCGCTCGAACTGTCATTCGCTCCAGTTGCCGTTCAGCATAGTGCATATCATGCAGTGTATCTTGCAGGTCCCTTTCAACGTTTTCCAATTCAGAGATAGACCTTTGCAAGTACTGATTACTTGCTTTGCTGACCAAAAGTTCGCCTCTAGATATGCGCTCTAGACCATCAGCGATTTGCGATCGAATGCGGGCAATCTCACCCTCAAGTCCAAACTCTGAACGACGCATTGCCAGCAACTCGGGCCGCCGAGCGTAACCTTTATCCACCAGCTTTTTTTGAGCTGAGATATCGACACGTAACAACCGCAGTTGCTCCTCACTCGACGCCTGTTGATGGCGTAATCCCTCAAGGTGCTCTTGGAAAGCACTCACACCTCTGGAGAGAATTCCCAACTCTGTTTCAACGGCCCTTTTTCTCACATTAAACAAAGCAACCTGAACTTGAGTTGCGGAATTTTTCTCCTTTTCTTGCCAAATTCCAAGCGGCATTTCAGCTGAAGGCTTAAATATTTCAACTTCGCTAATTTCTGCTTTAAGCCGTTCTCGCTTCACTAGGAGTGAGTGCGCACGCAGAGAAATTGCATCCAATTCAGCTGCGGCATCACTTGTGTCGAGGCGGAGTAAGACGTCACCCACTTCAATTTTTTTCCCCACGCTCACATTTAACTGTGAAATCGTGCCACCACTCAAATGCTGAATGACTCGATTCTTACCCGTGGCAATGAAATTGCCCTGAGCAACAGAAGCGCTGTCAATCATCGCATGAGTTGCCCAGTAACCAAATCCTATAAGTGTTACGACAACTACGATCACAGCAGATTTCGCGCTTCGCCCAGTTTCTCGAGGGACTTTACCCGTCCACAAATTGTCATGGGGTAGGTTTGACATCAGATTTCCCTGTTCCAGTGTGCGGTCCTCGGGCTGGCGCGTTTTGAAGTAAAGCCCGTGCTTTTTCGGCACCAAAAAGTTTGGTCAAAATCTCGTCGCGTGCGCCGAATGCAACTGCACGCCCTTCATCCATTGCCAGTACTTTGTCCACTTGCCTCAAAAGAGTATGGCGCTGAGTTATAGTTATAACTGTCACACCTGCTACACGCGCCTTCTCCAAAGTTTGAGCAAGAGCTTCCTCGCCTACGCCATCAAGATTGGCATTGGGCTCATCAAGAACCACAAAGACAGGGTTACCATAGAAAGCGCGTGCAAGTCCTAATCTCTGCCTTTGACCGCCAGATAACGGTGCGCCGTCGGGTCCGAGGATGGTTTCATAGCCTTGAGGCAGACGAGTGATCATTTCGTGTACCCCTGCAAATTTGGCCGCAGCAACGATATCCTTATCAAGCGCATCAGATCTCAAACGCGAAATATTTGCCTTAACGGAGGCAGGAAATAATTGCGTTTCCTGAGGTAGGTAACCGATGGCCTCGCCAAATTGCGCCGGATCCCAGTGTCGCAGTTCTACACCAGAAATACGAACCTCACCCGCGGTCGGCTGTATCGCGCCAATTAGCATTTTTGCCAGTGTTGTTTTCCCAGCACCTGAGTTGCCAAGTACGGCAAGAGATTCACCAGGCTGCAGAACAAAGCTGACACCGTTTAAAAGAACTCGTTTGGTTGGGGGCGGCGCGTAAAGCACACGACTCAGTTCAATCCAACCTTCAGGAGATGGCTGCCGCAGTCGCGCAACATTTAACGGTGAGGTCGTAAGGAGTCGAACGATCCGCCCGTAGGCAGATTGAGCCAAAACAAACGAGCGCCAACCGTCAATTGCTCCTTCCAAAGGTGCCAATGCCCTCCCCGAAATCATTGAGGCTGCTATAATCATCCCACCAGTCAATTCGCCAGAAAGTGCAAGGTGCGCACCCCACCCCAAAATCCCAACCTGAACTAGCATCCGCAGAAATTTTGAGATGCCACTGATGATATTATTTTTATCTTGTGCGCGAACTAATCTTGCCAGACCAATGGCGGTTTCATTACCCCAAAGACGTATCGTTTCGGGCGACATACCCATCGCACCGATTGCCGGCGCCGTTCGGCCAATTGCATCGAGATACCCTGCCGCACGACCTCCAGCAAAACCAGCCTCTGCAAAATCAACGCGTGTCGCACGTTGGTTCCACAGAGCGAGGAGAAGTGTAAGCGCTGCGGCAACAGCAATGATCCAACCGAGGTCAGGATGAACACAAAATACGGCGACAAAGAACAGCGGTGTAAGAGGAGCATCTAGCATAGTTGTCAATGTGGCAGAGGTTAAAAAGCCGCGAAGTTGGGCCAAATCATTCACAATTTGTAGGTCTTGTGGCGAACCCGTAGTGGCCGATTGCGTCGCCGATGCGAGGACAGGTGCAGCAAGGTCTGTTTCTAACCGCATTGCCATTCGCAGCATCATTCGTCGGCGAAGTGTATCAAGCATGGCATACGCAACCAAAGCAAGCACTACGATCATCGTTAACATGACCAAAGTATCCTTGCTACGACTTGTCAGGACCCGGTCAGATATCTGAAATAGGTAAAGTGGAGTTGCCAGAGCGAGGACGTTCAGCGTCACAGAAAATAACAGTAGCTGCGCCAAGCCTGCTCTCAAGCCACGAATAGCACGGCTTAAAGCCGCTCTCAGGTCCAAGGCGGCTTCAGCGCTTCGGCGCTTAGCTTCAGTAATTTTTGTACTTTTTGTCACAGCCACTCTCTAAAAAACTGCTAAAAAATTGCGCCAGAACTGTCGAAGGGACTTTCCATTGCCCCACCACTTACAAAGAGCTCAGAGAAATCCTCGATTTCTCTGCCGATCGGTAAATCAGTTTTACTGCCGCTCTCGGGTCGCGCACTATCGCGTCGGACTAATAAATCAATGTTGAGAAGATGCTCTGTGTTGTAAACATCCCCACCGATGAAGCTTTCCAAAGCATTTGGGGTGACTGAGTCGATTACCGCCAAATTTCCGAGCCGGTTACCACTGGCTTCAGCGTTTGACAGGTCCGTATTTACATTTGCCGTAGTATCGATTGAGACGGCACTTGCAATATCAGCAAGGCGTACGTCACGATCCGCTAGAGCATTTTTTTGTTCAATAGATTTAACATTGTAGTAATTGCCAGTAACGTACAGAGCTTCCACAACACCATCTTGGTCATGATCAAACCTGCACAGGTCAGGCGAAGTCCAGCCAGACGCGCTGAAAGCGCTGTCTGCAACTTCTTGAAGTTCCTTGGTTACTGGAGCGAAATCTACCTGCGCATCGCCCCATATTTGTACTTCGTTACCCAGACTGTGCAAACTTCCCGCTTCGGGCGATGAGGCATCCATAAGATTGACCTGCGTAACGGAGCGGACGGAAATATAATCACCTGCAACAATCAGGAGTTCCGCTGTCTCGACATCAGAGTCGAGGTATGTTTCATTGACCGTGCGATTACCTTCGACCTGAGTGTTCCTGCCCATTACTGACGCATATGTGTCACGGTCATCAACGGCCTGCAGTTGCCTGATTATGTCAACGTGAAGGAAATCCCCATCGATAATCTCAAGTTTGAGTTCCACCGGATTGCGATCACTCGAGTCTTGGGCGCGCACATCATTTTCGTAACCTGAAAATTCTACGATGGAATTCGATAGTGCAGTTTCAGTTAGAAACGTACCTCCGGATGCAGTCTCGCTGGTTGCCAGATTAATCTGAGCAATACTCGTTGCCAAATGAGCATCACCCATAACAACTAGTGTCCCAATCCCAACGTCATCACTATAGGTTAAAGTCTGATTTAACATCAAATTTGATGCGTCCTGATCGACGGCATCCCCCAAAGGCGCATAACCTGAACTGACCTCAATCACTTGTGAATTTGGTTCGAGTGACCCATCCAAATACATTTCCGCGACCCCAGCTAATGCAAACAAATCTTCCAAGCCTTCAGGGTCAACATCATCAGCATCCACACCATCTCTGTCATTCAGCAGATTAATTTGAGTGACATCGAAAAACCGCTGTCCGGAGGAGGTGAACTCAAGTTCTGCCTCAATGTCAGCCAGAGGCTGTAATTCTTCATTTGTAAATTGAGAGTTTGATTGGATGGTCGCTCCAGACTTTTCAACCACTGTCTGTGATTGCAATTGGGCGGAAGACTGTTTGAATACAGGCGTAGTTTCCTGCATCCGGCTAGGCAGGTCAGTGGAGCGAGTCTGGGACGCGACGTCCATCAATTTCACTATCGGTTCCGTCGGAGGCGGCGCACTCAGCGTTGGGGGCGATATTTGCTCCACAAAATTCTCAGTCTCAAAAAAAGCGTCGCCTTCAGATGTTAATTGCGGGGTTTCCGCCCGCCCTGGGAACACTTTAAGTCTCAGCTGTGCCACAAGTTCAAAAAGGTGCATCAGACCTAGAGATCTGCGAACGTCAGTATCAACTGAGTCTAAATCCATCTTCACACACAACCCGTTGAAGGTGACATCAAGCATCCAAAGGCCGAGAGCCGGCCTTTGGAATAGTTTGTAATTTGCTGATCAAGCAAAAATTTCGTCGCCAACCTGTGAGATCGAACTGTCGCCACCGACGGTGGATTGTGACAAAGAGTTCGCCAAGGTATTGCCACCGGCGTTGACTGTCTGGGTAATGCCTTGTGCGGAAGCGGTGGACGATGTGATCGCCTCATTGCTTACACCGAAGGACGCGTCACCAAGAATATCCGTCATTAGTCCTGACTGGCCTTCCCCGGCATACATTTCCTGACCAAAGCCACCATTCATACCATCATCGACCGTTGCATCGTCGGATGACGAGGACACTGACTGATCAAAGTGACCTACGTCCAAGCCTATGTCGTTAATGTTGTCATTATCGGTAAGCTCATTCACTTGGTCGATGTCGAACGCCATGTCATTACCGCTGCCAGAGAGGCGACCGTAATCGATTGACAAATCACCGATATCAACATCAGCGTCGTTTGCGCTAATCAGGTTCGAAATATCCGCATCAAGAGACATGTCCGTGCTGTCTGACGATGAACCATCCCACTGGATGTTTGCTTCCGCCGAGTTGAACGATCCATTGATATCTTCTGAGCTTGTTTCGTTGCCAGAACGAACCGAATTATCTGACCCTATGTTCGTATCTGACGACGCCGAATTTCCACTTAAGGTTTCGTTGTCTGAGACGTCTAAATTGGCTGCATCATAGGTATTTCCAGACCATTCGGTATTGTCAGCATTTTCGATGTTGTCAGAGTCAACAGTGTTGTCGCTAAGAACTTCGTTACCACTGCTGCTTACATTTTCCGAAGCAACTTGGTTGCCAGAAGCAACTTCGTTGGCAACTCCGAAAGAGTTTTCAGAACCGTAATCATTGCCATTCAACGCTTCTGTGTTGGTTGTGTCAATATCGTCCAAGCCTGCAACGCTCTGAGACTTATCCCCGTCATTGATTGTGTCACCGGCAACGTCAATGCTGTCATCACCACCTGTTGCTTCAGTTGAAGCTTCATTAATCATGGTTGCACTGCCCGATGAAACTTGCTGACGAACTCCATCTGCTGCTGCGCCACTACTCGAGATAGCACCATTCTCGACCACAATACTCGCATCACCAGTGATGTCGGAGAAAACACCGGTTGAGCCGTCTGCATCTGCAGCACCGGCCATGTCGCCACCAATGGTGCCAGTCAATCCATCATTTGCGACTGCATCGCTGCTTGCTGAAGAAACTGACTGATCATATCCATCGACTTCGGCATAGACTTCTTTCACGTCGTCGTTGTCAGTTGCAGAATTAGCGTTTCCACCCACCATCTGAACGTCGTTTCCAGCTCCCGAAAGAGTGTTTACGTCCAGTTCGATGTCGCTAATATCTACTTCGCTATCTACTGCATTGAGCAGTTCGTCCACGCCAGATACTGTAGCTGAAACGTCCGATGAAACATCAGACGTATCGATATTCACGTTCAGAGAGTCTTCGTTGTTAGATCCTGAAATATCGACGTCGCTATTGGTGTTGTCTGAGCGATTCATATTTCCTGAGCGAACGTCTCTGGCATCATCAATAGTGTTATTTGACCCCAGTTCATTACCACTTAGCTCAGCATTTCCCCATGCGACAGAGTTATCAGACCCGACAGTATTGCCAGTGTCTTCTGAATTGCCGGAGGAAAGAGTGTTATCGTTGCCAGCTTCGTTATTCGAACCAGCCACGTTACCCGATAAGACTTCATTATTTGATAGCCGATCATTATCAGTATTAACTCTATTTTCGGATAATATATCGTTATTTAATCCAAATTCAGTATTATTATCATTTACATCAGTTGCCATTCTAAGATTCCCTTGACCTAAAAAATTTTCGCAGTCTCAGGTTGATATGCTAGTGACAAAAATGAAAGGCAAAAATTCACATTAAAAGAGTGGCTTAGACAACACTACGGCATATTTAAATCTCAAACACATACAAGAACATATTCTTAGGTATACATATTACCTAATAATAGAATTATCATATATGATTTACTTTATATAAAAAAATTTGAATTTGCCTACATACTTTTCAATCAAAGTAGCTTTTAAATTGATAATATTTTAAAGCGTTTATATTCATTTTAATTTTAATAACCAGTTACAAGAATAGATCTTTCTCATAACCGTATCTTTTAGAGTTTGTATATTAAATCTTAACCTATTTTGTATTTAAAATGTTTAGGGTTTGGCCAATGTAATAGCGACAAAACATTAACTTTGAAAGTTAAAAAGGTTATATACAGAGCCTCATACTATGCGTCCTAAAGCATATATCCTGTTTCATGCTTTTAAAGTGAAGATCCAATAACCAACGCCGCCCGCAACAGCCAATGCAACTGCACCTAGCTGGACTTCAGCTGAAATGAATGCAAGCAAAAAACCTGTTATTAAGGGTCCACAGGCGGCACCAAAATCGCGCCAAGCTTGCATCCTAGCGAGCGGACCGATGGCGTCTTCTGCCAGTGAAAGCGATTGCGTAATGACGGCGGGACCCAGCGAAGCGAGGGCGCCTCGGAAAATTAGCAGCACGATCGCGCCAAAAATGGTAAAACCGACCGCCATGGCCGCAAACCCGATGATGGTCAGAGTTTCGGCTACAATAAACACTCTTCGCGCTCCAAAACGGTCCGCGATCCACCCAAACAGGGGCGCAGCAATCGCCTCACCGAAGTGTCGCATTGCGAGCAGTGCACTTCCCCCCATCACAGCGTCTTGCAGGGAGATCTCTCGCGCAAGGATCAATGTGATAGAAATCGCAAAGACCCCATCGACACCATAACCTTGCAAAAAGAATAGAATATCAATCGGTTTCGGACGCATCAATGACGTTGACCGACTGCGTTTAACGGCCCTGGTTTTCTCTTTTGGGAGGGATAGTGCAATCAAAATCGTCAAAGACGTTGGGATGGCAAGAATAAAAAAAACCGAATTGGGCCCAATGACACCTGTCAGCCATGCCCCTCCCAATAATGCTAAAATAGGACCGATTCTCTGAATGGCTTGGCCAACACCGACGCGTGCCCCCACGCCAGTTCGGTATTCAACTGCATATGAAAGTGTTGCCAAAACAAGAATGCCATAGGTTAAACCCCAAAGAATTCGCGCAGTTAGAATTATCGCAGGCCCTTGGCCAAACCCATAAAGCGCGGTCGACGAAGTTGCGCCGACCGCTGCAACAATGCACATATTTCGAACACCTACGGCACGCGTCAGCCGCGCTATGGCCCCATAAGCAAAAACGCGAATAAAGCGGTTTGCTGAAAGCATGACGCCCACCCAAGGAAGTGTGAGACCAAACTCAGCGGCGTAGGCTGGTAAGACGGCATAAAGAAAAGCATCTCCAAGCAATGCCAAAGACATAATTGACGATGAACCGATTATTGCACGCCAGTCTTTGCTCGCACCAGCCATCGTTGAGCCCAATCACTAAAGTTAATTTAATGTATCTGGAATATAGAATATAAATGCTAATTGTTAGCCATTAGTCAGAGCCCTCAAGATAAATTCGACCAAATGCGCTCACCCCGGCTTTTTGACCGTGTAATAGTGTAAATGAGTGAGTTGCAGTGTTTCTGATTAAACCTTCAAGAGAACTTTTGGAAAATTGCCAAGTCCATCACGTTTGTGCCAGTTGGTCCCGTAGTGAGCACATCTCCTGATCGGGAAAGGTAGTCGCTTGAATTGGCACATCTCTGGGCTTCCTTAGCCCCAGGTAATTTATTGTAAGTGTTATTATCCAGAAATGCCCCTGCGGCGCGTGTAGCACCGTCCGTTCCATCAGTGCCTGAAACCAGTCCAAATATATCATTTCGGTCTATGATATGCCGTGCGAGCTCCAATGCGAGCGCCTGGTTACGACCGCCTTGGCCAGGATTCTTTGGAAGAACCACCGTCGGCTCCCCACCACAAATGTACAAACCCCCTGGACCATCCATGATCTCGTGCGCGATCCGAGCAGCAACCAAAAGCACGTCCGCGTACATGCTATCTTGGTTGGTAATCTTTTTGGTTCCTCGTAACTTTGCAGCCTGTACGATAGCGTCGCGAGCCACAGAATTCGAGGCGACAACACTGCGAAAAACGGCAACTTCTAATCAACCCAAAAATATAAGAGAGGCTACAAATTTTTTACGAACCTCAAGAAATTTGTTTCTTTAAGGCTGTAGAAAATGTTTACCAAACTCCAGTTTTTTGTTTCTTTTGTGCGAGGTAATGGGGGGACAACACAAAAAGTCTGTTTTGACAGCAACGATAATCAGAGCATGTAAAACCACAAAATAGAAACTTTAACAGAGCAATTGCTGCGCCGTTCTTCGGCGGAGTAAAATTGTTGTTGGCATGCCAACGTCTGGAAGACATCTTCGGATTTTCCAAAAAAGGAAGCGAAAAGTCGGAAAGATGCGAAACTGCTGGGCAGATTGGCTAATGATTTTTTGAGCCAAGCGTTTCAATTCATAGGCGGATAAAACTTAAAGTTTGAACGAACTTTTTTATTGTTAATTTTGATGAAATGCACACCAAGAAATCCTCAGAAGTTATGTTGCGCGGATCAAGCCCATCGGCATGTCGGATAGGCGTTTCATCTCAGCGGTTCCAAACAATTCTGGATTTCCTAGATAGTCCAGCATCATATCGGTTGAGTCATCTCCCCAAAAAACCTCACCATCCACAATGAACGTCGGCACTCCAAATACGCCAGCAGCTATGGCTGCATCGGTATTAGTCCGAAGGACATCCTTGACCAATGTATCTGACATCACAGCGTCCGGGTTGGAAATACCCAGAACTTCGCCAATCGCGAAAATACCTTCAGGCGTATCAGGTTGAATCCCCTGGCCATAAATCACTTCAAAAATCGCCCTCGTGTGCTCGATCTTCCCGCCTGCCGCGACGCAGAGCCGTAGCGCGGGTAAGGGATTAAACGGATGCAGCGGCGGCATCATAAATGGAATGCCCAGTTGGTCCGCATTCCATTGGAAAAGCCGATAGATAAAGCGTCGTTTAGGTGGAATTTCCGCAGGACCCAACTGCCCCCAATTCTTCAAAATAGCACCAAAAACCACTGGGACTGGCATTACATCCAGATCAGAAGGCAACTTTGAAAAACGGGCCAGTTGTAGGTAAGCGAATGGCGAGATGAAGTCGAAAAACCATTTGGCTGTTGTCATATCAGTGGTCCTCCACAGGCTGAGGGTCTCATTCGATAAATAAATGCCCCATCACTGACGAAATCCTACTTGGTTGAGAACCACAGATCATTTCAATTCCTTGATCATTTCAGCACACATGGTGAATTTCTGGGGCTTTCCGGAAACCGTCATCGGTAATTCATCTTTAAATCGGATGTGAAGAGGCACCTTGAAGTGCGCAATCTGGCCCTTGCAAAAATCACGAAGCTCATCGGGGCCTATATCTACATCGCTGGTGGGCACAATCCACGCACAAACCACTTCACCAAGTGTTTCGTCAGGGATGCCGAAGACTTGTGCCTGGGTGACGCTGGGGTGAGTATAAAGAAACTCTTCAATCTCCCTTGGATAGATATTCTCACCACCCCGAATGATCATATCTTTTACCCGACCTGTGATGTCGCAAAATCCCTCTTTGTCGATCACAGCCAGATCGCCGGTGTGCATCCAGCCGTCTATGATTGTAGCAGTAGTTTTTTTGGCATCACCCCAGTATCCGCTCATGACAGAATAGCCTCGAGTTAGCAGTTCCCCTCGCTCTCCAAATTTGACAGTATTTCCAACTTCATCCACGACTTTGCACTCAACATGAGGGTGGATTGTACCAACCGTTGAAACTCGTCTCTCAATCGGCGCATCTACCTCAGTTTGAAACGAAACTGGGGACGTCTCCGTCATTCCATAACAAATCGTCACCTCAGTCATGTTCATTTTTTCAATAACTGCACTCATGACACTCACAGGGCAAGGAGCCCCGGCCATTATCCCGGTGCGCAGCGCAGAAAAGTCGTAACTATCGAAATCTGGGTGGCCAAGTTCCGCAACAAACATAGTTGGCACCCCATAAAGCGCCGTGCACTTTTCACTTGAAACCACTTTTAAGGTTTCACTCGGGTCAAAACCTTCTCCGGGAATGATAATCGCAGCACCTTTGGTGACACAGCCAAGAACCCCCATGACCATGCCAAACGTGTGATAGAACGGCACTGGAATGCAAAGCCGATCTTCTTCGGTAACATTCATGCGCGCGGTAACGAAATGTGCATTGTTGACGATGTTGCGGTGAGTCAGGCAGGCTCCTTTGGGACTGCCTGTGGTGCCTGAAGTGTATTGAACATTAATCGGATCGTTTCGATCCAACGTTGCAGTGGTCGCATCAAGCTCTGCGGTCGGAACGTCATCTCCAAGGGTTAAGATGTTTCTGAACAATAGCATACCAGGCGGTGGCACCTCATTGCCAATGGCAATGATTTTGCGCAGGGCAGGCACCTTGGCTGCGTGAAGATTGCCATCGGTTGCNNAAAGATAACTCAGGTGCAAGCGTTTTAAGCATATTGATGTAATTTGAGGACTTGAAGCTGCACGCCGTGATAAGAACCTTGCAGCCAACTTTTTTAAGCGCAAATTCAAGCTCATAGGGGCGATATGCCGGGTTAATGCACACCAGAATCGCACCGATGCGCGCCGTTGCAAACTGGGTTAAAAGCCATTCAGTCCGGTTTGGAGACCAGATACCTACGCGGTCGCCTTTACCCACATCAAGACGAAGCAAGCCTCCCGCTAAGCGATCAACCTGCCGCGCAAATTCTGCCCATGTCCAACGAATATCCTGTGCATGAGAAACAACAGCTTCTCGTTCTGGGAAAGCCTTTACTGTTTTAGCAAGCAGTTCAGGAATGGTGTCTTCGTTTAGCGGTTCAGAGATATCACCAATGACGTGAGACATTCCATAACCAAGAGTATCCTTCAGCATCTTCTCTCCTTTCTACACTTCCATTTAGCTGACTGCTATTTTCTACTGACTGTTGTCGGGAAGGTCATGTCCGTCCACACGAACATAATCACTTCCGGAACCAAAACTCTCACCCTCTTTAAGTAGGCCTGCTCCGGGTATGAAGTTTACCTCAAGGCGAATACCATCTGGGTCTTCGAACAGGACATAATAGTACTCTGGCGCCCAGTCGCGTTCCTCCGGTCCACGAATTATTATCGCTCCGAGCTTGGTCGCAAGAACCGCTGATTTATCAACGTCTTCACGGGACCGCCCCCGCAAGCATAGATGATGCAGGCCAACGCGATATTGCCGAAAGCGCTCACCCTCAAACTCAGGGTCACATCTACGCACTCCTATCGCGGTCCGCGCACCAACATGATAGCAAAAGTCTGGCCCATCATTGACGCATGTCATACCAAATTGCGGCAACAGAGCTGAATAGAACGCACGCGCCTTCTCAAACTGACTGACCGTCAGGATTACATGCGCCATTCCATTGATACCAATTTCAAGATCCTCGTCACTCAAATCCACACTCACGTTGTTGTCATCGCGCTGCCAAGGGATTTCACGGCATCCGCACGACCTGGTGTCGGCGGAATATTCAGTCCACGTTCACAGGCTGGTCGGGCACGAAGTTGCTCCATCCAGCGTTCAAGGTGTGGCAAGCCCTCAGTAGATACTCGTGCCCAACGGTGACTACGGATCCATGACCAGTTTGAGATATCAGCAATCGAGAATTGACCAGCAAGCCATTCGCGGTCTGCCAGGCGCGTATCTAGGACCATGTAGAGTCGGCGTGTTTCATTGTGGTAGCGTTTTCGTGCAGCAGGAACATCCTCGGGAAAATAGCGTTCAAAAGCAACTGCTTGGCCTTGCATCGGCCCAATCCCACTAGCCTGAAACATCAACCACTGCATCACGTCGTGCCGCGTTGCACCATCTTTTGGTAACAGCTTGCCAGTCTTTTCAGCCAGATAGAACAGAATTGCATTTGAGTCGAAGACAACCAGGTCATCTACCTCATGATCAACAATCACAGGAATACGCCCATTTAAGTTCATCGCCAGAAATTCTGGCGTCCGTTGCTCCCCCAAAGCAAGGTCAATGTATTTGACGTTGTATGGAAGTTTTAACTCTTCAAGCGCCATGGCTGCTTTCCAACCATTTGGTGTAGGCGAGGTATAGAGATCAATCATACTACTTCGCCTCCTTTTTCTGTTCCTCAATCATCGCACCACGTTTTTTCCACGCACCAAACCCACCTTCCATTTCAGCAATGTTCTCAAAGCCCATGTCCTGTAACGTCTTAACCGCAAGGGCAGATCGCCAAGCACTAGCGCAAAACAAAACTAGCTTTTTATCAGTGTTGAATTCAGGTTTGTGGTAGGGACTCGCAGGATCAACCCAGAATTCCAGCATACCGCGTGGGGCATGGATTGCCCCAGGTATACCGCCCTCTCTTTTCAGTTCACGGATGTCACGAATATCGACAAATTGCGACACGCCCGCAGCAACCTGTGCTTCTGCGTCTTCTTGCGAAAGTGTTTCAATCTGTTCTTTCGCGCTGGCGACAAGAGTTTTCACTGGGGTAATTGTCATAGGTCAATATCCTTTTGCAGAATCGCCATTTAACAGGAGAGCGAGGTCAGTGTTCTCAAACGACAATGCACGCAACACTCAAATGCGGCAACCTGTTGCCTCAAATAGGATAGCGCCGAATACTATGTTTGATTGACAGGCCCGTCGATCAAAACGGTGTCACAAAGGGCGGTAACTGAAAGGTCTTCTCAATCCTCACCACGTCATTGAATGTAGGCATGGATGCGCATTCCCGGTTGTCCATGGCAAGCTGTAAGCCTCAGACATAAGCTATACGTTTGGGTTCCGGCACGTCTCTGAAAGGCACAAGGTAACACCGCGAGATATTCTCGCGGTGTTACATTTTAATTTTAAACGAAGGAAATACCTCTGTCACTCATCGGTAACTCAGCAACCCATATATCCAATTGTGCTATCGCATTGGCCAACGCCGGTGCAGAAGGCGGTGTACCCGGCTCTCCTATTCCCGTAGGCGGTTCAGCAGACGCAACTATATGCGTTTCAATAGCCTTGATATCAGAAATGCGCAGCGGTTCGTAATCCGGGAAGTTGGATTGCTCAACCGCACCACCATCCAAAGTGATCTGATCACGCATCGCGTGACCGATACCATATCCGATGGCACCCTCAATCTGAGCCCTAACAACATCCGGGTTAACTGCGATGCCGCAATCAACCGCAGCAGTGACTTTCTCGATTTGGATGCCATCCGCTGGCGTTCCAGAGATTTCGACGACTTCAGCCACAAAGGATCCAAATGATTTGTGAACTGCGATGCCCTGTACATTGCCGTCGGCCGGACTGCCCCAATTACCTTTTTCCGCCGCTAGCTTTAGAACATCCGCCTTACGCCGCGCGTCCTTGTCACCACCTTCAAGGTAGGCCAAGCGAAATGCAACTGGATCACGGCCCACGGCCTTTGCAGCCATGTCCATCATCACTTCCATCACATAGGCGGTGTGTGTATGCCCTACAGACCGCCACCATAATACCGACGTTGCTTTTTCCGTGTCGGTTAGGCCAATTGCCATGTTAGGAATAACATATGGATTATCAGCCAGCCCCTCTACGGTAGAATGATCCACACCATCGTGCACCGAGAACGATTCAAAGGCGGTGCCCTTCATGATAGACTGACCCGCCACCTGATGTTCCCAAGCTGCTATATTACCGTCAGCATCTAGTCCAACTCGCACTTTGTGCCCCGTAGCTGGGCGATAATATCCACCGCGGATATCGTCTTCGCGATCCCACACCAACTTAACGGGTCTAGATCGATCAGTCATGACAAAAGCCAGACCTGCCTCGACCTGATAATCTGCGTCAGGCGTAGCACGCCGACCAAAGGAACCGCCTGTCAGCATGGTTTTGATGTGAATTTTCTCTTGAGGAAGCTGGAAGATTTGCTGATAGGCCATGTGCGGGCCGGTCGGCATCTGCGCGCCATCATGAAGCACAATATCTCCCCCTGAAGTCTGCTCAATTGTACAGTTTAGCGGCTCCATCGGCGCATGCGCCAACAATGGAAAGTAAAAAGTCCTCTCGACAACTGTCGCCGCAGTATCAATTTTGGAAGCAACTGTCTTTTGATCCACTTTATTCACGTTATAGACCGGATTTGCGCCCAGCGCATCCATAAGCTCTTCACGAATTTCAGAGGATGACCGCGCCTCAGCTTCAGACATATCCCACTCCACCTTAAGTGCAGCGCGCGCTTGCATCGCCGCCCAGGTGTTTTCAGCATAAACCACCACACCATGCTGGGTCGGTAAAGACTTCGCCATGATGAAGCCCTTGACTTCCTTGGCACCGCTGTCATCAAAGCTCACCACAAGACCGCCTCGTTGCGGCGTGCGTTTGATCATGACCACCATCTGGTTTGGCAGATGCACATCCATACCAAACTTCGCTTCACCGTTGACTTTGATAAGGCTGTCGAGACGGCGCGTGGCCTCTTTACCAATAATCTTCCATTCAGACGCGTCGCGTAGGCGCGGTGCCTCTGATGGTGCGATCTGCGTTGCCGCCACAACGAAGTCTCCCAAGGGTGCGGTTTTCACGCCGTCGGTGATAATACCTTCTTGGATATCCAACGTGGCATCGTCGACACCCCACGATGAAGCAGCCGCTTTGATCAACATCTCACGCGCATTTGCACCAGCAGTTCGATACTGCGTCCAAGAGTTAGCCATCGCAGTAGAACCCCCCGTACCTTGGAACGGCCCAAAAAAAAGATTGTTGTAAAGTTTTGGATTAGAGGGCGCGAACTCAAACCCTATTTGGTCCATAGTAACACCGAGTTCTTCGGCGATTAGAGTGGACAGACCAGTGGCAGGACCCTGCCCTTTTTCGAAATGCTTGATGATTGCAATGACGTTGCCGTCACTGTCGATTTTCACAAATGGGTTCAGCATTGCGTCGTTAGATCCGGCAGCAGCAGCGCCATCTGGATTTACGCCTACATATAGCACAGCAGTGGTGGCGGCAGCAGATTTAAGAAATCCGCGGCGGGAAAGATTTTTACTCATCAGTCTTACGCCTCCAAAATCTCAGCCGCGCGCAATACACCGGCGCGAATGCGTTGATAGGTGGCACACCGACAGGCGTTGCCGTACATGTATTCATCAACCTCCTCTGCTGTTGGCTTGTCATTTTCGCGCAACAAGCCGACGGCACTCATGATCTGGCCAGACTGACAGTAACCGCACTGCACAACGTCCAGCTCACGCCACGCCTGTTGGACAGCGGCGCCAACTTCATTCTCCGACATCTTTTCAATGGTAGTAATCTCTGCCCCATCCACGTCCTCTATAAGCGTTTGGCAAGATCTTACCGGTTCGCCATTAATGTGCACGGTGCAAGCCCCACAGGAAGCTACACCACATCCAAATTTTGTGCCGGTGAGTTTCAATTCATCACGAATAACCCAAAGGAGTGGCGTGCCAGGTTCGGCTTTGACCGTATGTATCTGGCCATTTAAATTTATTGGAATTGTCATAGTTAATAGGTCTCCCTGTTCGCTTCTGGACCTCAGTTTCGTCAATCTATCTTGGGGCCCCTAGCAGCTTCAAATTCCGAAACCCAAAATGTATCTAGAGACGCCTCAAATATCTGTTTTTTAATGCTAATCAACCAGCCGGAAATACGGATAGTCAATCCGATTACTAAACTTTCAGTCAACTTGCGTGGGGCAAGGATAACCTCACGATCAGTAACTTCCTTGCCTGATCCTCCAAATGATCTGCCCAATTCTCCAAAGGCACGAGATTGTGTATTTTTTCATAGTTCGATTGAGCTATGTTTGCTCCGAATTGGAGGCTAACTTATGGTGCCTAAGAAACTAGTTGATGATGTTTTTTTTCATGTGAAAGAAAACAACAGTTTTGGCATTGGTTGCGCAACTGGCGTAGAGAACCTTTACGCCTTCGCAAACACTCAAACTACCGAATGTTTTGCATCGTTTTACGAACCGATTATGTGTTTAGTACTCCGCGGGGCCAAAGAGGCATATTTAGACGGACGAATTGTACGTTACAGCGCCGGTGACACCTTGATTGTAAGCCATGCTATGCCAGTTGAATCCGCAATTATCGAAGCAAGCCCGAACGAGCCCTACACAGCGCTGGCACTTCGTCTAGACATGGCAATGGCTCGGAGTATTTTTGATGAAATTGGCGACTTTGAAGACTGCGGAACCAACTATTCCCTGAGTGCAGCTTCGTCGGAAGGCGCCCTTATCGATGCAGTGCATCGACTCTTTCAGTTATCCAAGGATACTCTTGAAGCCAAAGCACTGGCCCCACTTGTACTCAGGGAAATTCATTTCCGACTTTTGCGTGCCAAACATGGAGGCATGTTACGCCAACTGCTCCGCCACGGCAGCTTGGAGAACCGTATCTCTAGGGTCATATCGACGATGCGCGATAATTTCAGGACTACTATTCCTATTGCTGATTTGGCCTCGGAATGTGGAATGAGTCTTTCGGCTTTCCACGAACATTTTCGTGCGGTTACCTCGACCACGCCACTGCAATATCAAAAAGAACTTCGCCTACTTGAAGCGCGACGTCTTTTGGTTGCTGAAAACCTTTCTGTTGCGTCTGCGGCGTTTGAGGTGGGCTACGAAAGCCCAACTCAATTCAGTCGCGAGTATTCAAGAAAATTTGGTATATCCCCGAGAAAGCAAAAGTCCGAGTTCAGTCCCTTACAGAGGGCATCAAACAACATGACCGCACTAGTGCGCTGATCGCAAGGATGTACACGGCTGGACGCTGACACCGGTGTGAAGGGGTTTGTTGCTAGCCTCGCTTGATAAGTGTTTAACCTCTCACTCAATTAGCCCCTAGACTGGGTGGTTTGCCATTTGATTGTATTTCGGCTGATGTCCCGATTCCATTTTTCAAACCAGTAGTCATTTATCAGGCGGCGATCCCCTAGTCATAGCTTCAAATCAAGACGTGGTTTCCAAAAAGGGCGGAATAGTTCGATCTTGGGACAGCGGTTCATGACCACCTTAAGCCCCGCCTCTTCAGCGAGACGAGCGGCTCGGTCGTCGTAGACACCTATCTGCCCCCATAACACTTTGGCACCAATGACAATGGCCTGCTCTGCAAAGCCATAGAGATCTTCCTTAGGACGAAATACATCGACCATATCAACAGGTCGATCGATATCTTTCAAAGAATGATAGACTTTGATGCCACGAATTTCGCAAACGTTAGGGTTCGGGTTTACCGGAATTATATCGTAGCCCGTTTCATGCAACACGCGCAGCACGCCATAACTGAACTTCGTCTTGTCGGCGCTTGCTCCCACCATAGCAATGGATTTGACCGATTTTAGGATGTCCGCAAGGTAGGTCGGGTCATAATCATAGAGGTCGTCAAATGCGGTGGCAGGCATGATCAGTGATCCTTTAGTGTGGCGATGTCCGCCTTCAGTTCGTGAGGTTTAAGTGGGTCCAGAAACGGGTTGCGGTAAAGTGATCCGTGGCTTTCGACGCCGATCTCCAGCGTGATGTCACTGGTAGCGCGGGCCACGCAGAGGATAACATAGCCATCATTGATCTGACGGTTGTTGAGCGCGACCTGACGGCGCTGGTCCACCTTGCCACCAGTCAGTCTGGCCGCGCAGGTGATGCAGCCCCCGTATTTACAGCCATAAGGCAGATCAACACCCTGATCGCGCAAGGAATCCAAAAGCGAACGGCGAGCGTCAACTTCGTATACCGCATTGTCACGGTTGGCGATAGTCACGGTAAACGTGGTCATAGCCATATGTCACTTGTACAGTCACCGCCTGGGTAGCGCATTTCGTGGCAGCGTGAGGGACCGTAAGGTTCCCTACCAAAATCGACGACAAACTGCTCATTAATCTTCATACCGCCGTTTTTGGGATCGCAGTCGATCATCAACATGACCCCGCCACGTTCACGGATCTCAGGATAAAACTGGTTATCCCAGGTAGAAAACAGCGACGTCGTAACATAGAGTCTTTTGCCATCAAGGCTTAGCTGGAACATCTGTGGCCCCCCGGCCATCTCCACACCGTTCACCACCGGCGCCTTACCCAACAGACCGCCTAACCAGACCTGTCCGGTCAGCACCGGTTTGTGTGGGTCAGTGATGTCATACTGGCGCATATCGCCGTGCAGCCAGTTGTTGAGATAAAGGTATTTGTCATCCATCGACACCAGAATGGCCGACATCACGCCCGGCACCGGGATCGGCCAATCTGGATGCGGTTCATTGTCGACGTCGATGATTTTTTCCCACTGCCATTTTTCAGCATCATCTTTCCACCAATGGATCACATTGGAACTCAACGCCGCACCACAGAATCCATGGGTGCTGTCGGGGTCATGATGAAACTTCACCTCCAGTGGGATGAGCCCATCTTCGCCTAAGTACATACTTTCGATTGGTTCGCGCTTCTCAAAATCCCAGAAGTGGAGCTCACGACCATACTTGAGATGCCCAACCTCCTCGAGGTCAAACCCTGGCATAAAGGTATTCGGCGCGGCCCATTCCGAACTTACCATGATATTGTGGCGTGGCTGGTACCAGAAATCATAGCCAAACTTGATTTTTCCCATCGAGCTTTCCCAGCGCCCAACAATCTCGAACTCCTTGTTGAGATGCAGATAGCCACCCGGCGCCTCACCCTTGGCGTCGCCGAGGAAGGAAATAATGATCTCACTGCCTAAACAATGCACCGTGTGTGGACCGCTGAGATCCGCCTTGGCCTTGATCTCGGCCCCGTCGATCACCTTGTGTAGGCTTGGCTCATACGGATTGGTGGCGGTGTCAACGATGTACAGATTGTTGGAGCGGACACCGGGCAGGATCAGATATTTGCGCGACATCGAGCCATCATCAAAACAGGACGAACAGGCATTCCACCCCATATGGTGCAGCTCGTCCCCGATGTCTGGCATTTCCAACCGATGAATGACCTGACTATACGTCGGGCTCTGCGGATCGACATCGACCGTCGCCAGATAATCAGGCTTCTGGATGCCCGTCCCAGTATAGATTGCAATCGTATACAGCAGCTTTTCGAGCGGAGCTTTGATCGCGTCGGCGGGCGATGCATAGCCAGGTCCACAACAGTCCATTTTTGCTCTCCCCGTTCGCGCGACTCGGTTTCATTGACATATATTTATTAAGTACTATTTCATGAGACATTCGTCTGTAAAGTGAGAACATTATGCATCTTGATCGCCTTATGACTGTTTTGGAAAGTGTGGCTGTTGCGGGTCGCGCGGTTACGGCGCCAGAAGTGCAGCAGACAACTGGGCTCCCACGCCCAACCTGTTACCGACTACTGCAAACCATGGCGGAACACCGACTTTTGAATGAGCCCGAACCAGGACGTTATCTGGTGGGAGAGAGACTGGTTCGGCTGGCTCTGCTAGGACAATCAGATTTTGACGTCTGCCAGGCCGCAGCGCCAACATTGAGAGAGGCTGCCAATCAATTCGGCGAGGCGGTATTCTTATCGCGGTATCGCAACAAAGGAGTCGAGATTATTCACGTTGAAACACCTAAAGATATTGCGCAGTCATTTGTACATCCTGGCCTTGGCTTTCGCCCGATGCACGCCTGCTCTTGCTCAAAAGTAATCGCTGCTTTTGCAGAGGATTGGCTCCAAGAAGAAATTCTTGCAGGACCAATGCGCTGTTACACTACCAACACCAAACACGAGCCAAAAGCTCTACGAGAAGAACTTTCTAATATTCGTAAAGTCGGATTTGCAGAATGTGTGGAAGAGATCGAAATCGGTGTGTCCTCTGTGGCCGCTCCTATCAGGATAGGAAATATAGGGGCAAAGTTCAGTGTGGGTGCCACTGGGCCAGTGCGGCGGTTTACCAAAGAACGCCGTGCGGGGTTGGGATATAATCTGAGCGTCTTCGCTGAAAAAGTCGCGTTGACGTTACAAATGCACGGAGTGCCTCAAACTGAATAAATACATTTTGCATACTTCCTCAGCTCAGAGAAAAACGGTTGCAAAGATTAATAGAATGCAAGCACTGGAAAAAGTAAAAATATTGCCCTTGGTGTAGCTCTTCAAAAAATACGCAAAAACTAGAATCGTAAAGGCGGCTATATATGTTGCTTGAGTAATACTTGTGCAAACGATCACAATTTGGCAATGGGCTGTAGGACATCATTAAAGTTACGCAAAAGGGTCGTCATGAGCGAAAAAAAAATAAGCGGTAAGACAGAGGTTAAGAAAAATACTGAAAAAAGCGAAACCCCTAAGACAAGTACCGAAAAAACGACGCAAGAAAATTCGACTAGTTCTGGCGGCGCAGAAAAGAAAAGTGATGCTCCTAAGTCAGCCTCACAGACTTCACTAAGCCACTTTTCAAGTGTCTCGACACCAGAGTACAGGTCAGGATGGAACAAAATATTCGGCAAATCTGATGCGGATCAGCCGACTGCTGAACCACTAACTAAATATGAGTTGCGTAAAGCTATGGTGTCAGAGCAGTGGCGCCAGTATCAAGAAACGAAAGATCCCAAACATTTGGCAAAAATCTGCAGAGAGCTGCCCTTTTTTGAGCATCCTGAAGTTGGTGAAGAAATCGCCAATTTGCTTGTGTGTAAATAATTTGGAAGATGGCAGTGGACGTACTCACACTTGTTTTGGTTGAACTTTGGGGCCGTCCTTTACCCAATCTAGAGGTCATGCCAATCACCTTGGGCGGCGCTATGATTACGCTTTAAATTTTTTTCGGAACTAGAGGCGGCGCTTCCAGATAAAAAGATTGGGGGCAAGCGCATGGACGGATTCCAATCTCCATTAACTACGCATGTGCCGCTAGCACAAAAACCTAGCTCTCATCAGCAGAGACGAAAGGGTGAATTTTCGGCTCAATTAATCAGCTTGCGGCCAGTTTTCTACCAGTTCACCGCTCCTAGTTCTTTTCACGCTGCATTATATTTGGCAGTGCATTTTTGTCTTAAGTACGGGAGTTTTCTTGTATATATTTCGTTTCAGTAATTTACTGCGCATCGACCCAAGGACGGCAATGTAACCGTTGGGCTTCGATAAGTTTGATTCTATAGTTCTGCTGTTTAAAGTGAGAAACACTGTGAGCAAATCGATTCAGATAACGCTTGTGGTAGCGGCGATGGCCTTGATCGGCGTTGCGTTTGTATTCGTCGCTCCACACGTGTCGGAACCAACCGGAGAGCCGCTTCTCGATTGGAGAAACGACGCGGTGGTTGCAAGAGGAGCAACACTATATGCAGAACAGTGCGTCTCCTGCCATGGCTTCATTGACGGCCCATCAAAGGCAAATGAAGTGAATAAAATTGGAGATGCGGCGCCGTCCCATGGTGCTGATGGACACACATGGGAACATCCCGACTTCGCGCTCGTGCAACTGACCAAAACCGGCGAAGTAGCAGAGCTCTGCCGGGATGTGAGCGAGAGCGATATGCCAGAATTCGGGCAAGCTTTAAGTGATCGCGAAATCGTTGATGTTTTGACCTACATTAAATCGACTTGGTCGGAAGATATCCGAATGAAGCACGACGAGATAAATCTACTTTATGAAGGCCAGAATACTGCTGTTCGCGAGTTGTTAAACTTGTCGGGTTCATGATGGGTTTTGGAGGAAGATTCAGCCAGCTTATCGCCAATGCAACAATGCGAACTTTGGGGGCCTTCAATAAAGTTTTGCGGATGGATGCAATCGGCTACCAATATTTCATGGCCTGGACTATCTCTACAAAGCAACATCAACAGACCAGTCGCGCATGCAAAAGATCCTCAACATTGCGCGCGGAAAGTGGAAATCGGACGCGCACCATCACCGCAAGGCGAATGATCTCAGGACTCGTCTTGAAGTACTTAAATGGGTCGCGGTTTGTCATTTGGCGACGCTAGGTCTTCACCCTGCTCAGCTCAAACAAGCTTTCCTCCGGCAGAACCGCCACCCAGCATGGCATTCACATCCGTGTTCTCAAAAAAGGGCGTACGGACAACGACGCCCGCTAGTGCAACTTGCGCAGCCCGAATGTCATCCAACGTTTCAGAATGGGGGCTCATATCGCATCCGCAGCGATTTGAAACACTGCATCGCCCCGAACAACCCGCGCCATAGCACGTTGGCACAGAATAATCCCCGGATAGGGAGACGTGATTTCATCCGGCATGGCACCGGGGGTATCTGCATGATGGATCAACCCAACAACCTCGCCCGCCTCCACATCGTCCCCGATGGATTTCATCGGCTGAAACACCCCCGCGGAATAGGCATATATTGATCCTTGAACGTTTAGCTCTCGCGTGCCCAGAGCTGTATCCGGTACGTAGTTAGGCAACATACCCAACTCATGCAGGATACGGCGTAATCCGCGTTCAGTCCGGCACAGAATATCTGGCGTTACCTCACCACCACCGCCAAGTTCTGCCATCACGTTGATGACACCCTTGCGATTCGCGGCCCCCATCGCCGTGCGCCCCGAGCTGCCGCGCCCACCGCCGCTCGTAAACACCCATGCGTAGGGCAAATCAAACGCCTCTTGCAGAGCAATCAACGCCTTGGTCTCTTCAGCGTTATGCCCCTTGCCGCGCAACAAGGTCGCTGGGTAAAGTAATGAACTGCCACCAGAATGCAGATCAACGGAATAGTCCGCCAGTGGCATGAGCACCTCCTCAATATAGTGCGCGATCATTTCAGTTGGGGTGCCGCTGGGATTTCCAGGAAACAAGCGGTTGAGATTCCCTTCGTCAATGGGTGACGTACGCAAACCGGCTTCAGCTGCGGGCGCATTGACCATAGGCAACAAGATCAGCCGTCCACGAGTTTCCCTTGCCTCTAACGAGCGCGCAAGGTTCGCCACCGCGATCTGCCCTTCATATTCATCACCATGGTTGCCCGCCATGACGACAAGCGTCGGTCCGTTACCGTTCTTGAGGCAAGTGATCGGGATAGGTATCCAGCCATAGGCGGAGCGATGCACAGAATGTGGCAAACGCAAATACCCACCCTGCTTGCCGGTCGCATCAAAATCCACTTCAGATATGATGGATGTTGCCACCACAAGTTTCCTCCAGATGTTATTTCGACAATTCTCGAAGTAATTCTGCCTTAGTGAAGCCCGGGGCACTGACTTGTCAAGTTTCGTTATTTCGAGCAATACCGAATAATGGAACAGGCCACCTTTTCTTATCTAAGTGAATCCTGCTTCTTGCAGTATGCCACAAATGCTGCTCCAGCGTTTTTAGGTAGATTTCCTTCAGGGACTTCGGCGCGTGAAGATCGTGTGATAATAGATACTGGGAAGGATACTGCACACGCATCAAAGCGTGGCAAGAACCCGGACAATTTGAGGCCGAGCGGTCAGGAACAAAAACCACACATGGCGCCCAAGCCTGATCAAACCGGTACTCTGGGATCGGCGTTATTGGAAGCGATGAAGCGGCAAAACTGAATACAACCTACTTAAATTGGGTTTGTCTTAGTGATCAAGGAAATCACTTTGCTAAAAGAGTTTTCTGAACTGTATCATCCCAGCCTAGGTAAAGAGCATCTTGGTCGCGTATTACAGGACGGGCCATTACCTTTGGGCGAGCCGCGATCTGAGCTTCTGCTTCCGAATTTTTTAGCCAATCATTCAGTGCCCGATAATCATTAGATGTTCGGTCGACCAGCCGATCCCCGAATTCTGTAATCAGTTCTGCCAATTCATCTTCGCTCAGAGGGTTTGCCCGGATGTCGCGAAATTCAATTTCTCTACCTTCAGCTTCCAGCGCCTTGCAGGCTCTTTGACAAACCGGGCAGGTGTTTAATCCATAGATCAGCATGTCGTACTCCCTCTTTGGCGATAGACGTACAATCTCGTATATCGCGCCTACTAGCGCAACCGTTCTGTCCCTCCCATTTAGCAAAATGTCGTTGGTTCCGGATTTGCGCGGCCCGCTCGAAGCACTGCCTACATGCTGCGCGCCATCTTCTGGATTCTGGAAAGCTCGCGGATCAAAAAGAAGATCTCGGTGATGTTGAACCGCAAGAAACTTGTGTTGGCGACCTTAAGTTGCGGCATGACCGGAAGTATTCTTTTGACAGAAAGGTGATTGATGGTGTTGACGGCAGTGCCCGATCCATTCTCGAGTTTTTTGCCTGATGGGCAGAGGTGACACCTAAAAACCTGCAAATGCTGTCCCATGATATGCCATAATCCTCGAATTGAACTGGCCTGGAGGGCGGTATGAGAGTTTGCGGATGTGAAATTTCGGCACAAGAGGTGCGTGTGGCTGTCGTCCTTTATGACGAGGGCGGACAGGTTGCTAAACTTCCAATTGCGACGACCCGGATTGAGATCTCGGACGACACGTCTGATGCTGATCTCAAATCCTGTCTAGCCGAGATGCAAGGTTTTGCGGTTGAGCACGAGATTGACACATTTGTGATTAAGTCGCGGGCGCGCAAAGGTAAGATGGCTGGTGGACCGGCCACCTTTAAGTTGGAAACATTGCTTCAATTGGTTGAAGGGACAGACACCAAATTCGTGCATGCCGCCACCCTTGCGGCGTTTTCCAAGAAAGAGATTGACGATTATCCAGAAAAGCTACCCGTTTACCTAAAGAATGCTTTTGTGGCGGGAGTGTATGGCCTCATGAAGTTAGCCTAACTGGACAGGTTGAGGGCATTGGCCTCGCTGGTGTTGTGTTCGGGGCAGTGTCAGAAGAAACCGACTTGTGGCCGGTTTGTCCCGCTGTGCAGCCATCCGGCATATGAAAATGCTGCGTGATGCACGAATGGCCGGTCTGGTGAAACTGCGCTGCAGCGTTGACCCTTGTCGTCAAAGGCCGGACTGGGCCGAGGCTGTGTGAAAACTCGACATTTCAAGATTTGCGCGGGAAAGTGTTCTCCGAACGCATGGATGCATCGGTGTTTTTAGGAAGGTATTCTCCAGATCAACGGGCACTGGAATAACGTTCTCCGGAATCTTGGCCTAATCGAGTTTTCACACAGCCTCGGCCGTTCTCGCCTGTTGGAGCCGATCAGGCAAAGGTCTGGAAGGTCCCGCGTTGGGTGAATTCGGATTGCGTGAAATTTCGCAGTCGCAGCGAATGTCTGCAATCACGGGCCGCAGCGCAGCGACCGAAGGTGGTGACGAACGGCAGATCTGGGCCGAAAGGTATTAAATATCAGTGGGAAAGTGGTGCCTCAAGAGGGACTCGAACCCCCGACCTTGTCCTTACGAAGGACCTGCTCTACCAGCTGAGCTATTGAGGCGGCTTACACGAAGACTTAATCTTTTGAGTTGGACCACGCAAGTGGCCTACCCGAATGAAATATTTGCCTCCTGATACTTAACAAAGCGTCAAAAAAATGATTGGTACTGCACGGGAGCCCCATACCCGAGGTCTGCTGTAAATGGGTGATCTTTGGGAGAACTTCTATTAATGACACACCTTAAAGCAAACGAAGGCCGCTAAATTGTTGCGGGAAAAGGTATAGGCAAAATTCTGAAACAACACTTTCGGTAGTCCCACCTCCATGCTCGGCCACCCAACGCGCACTTTTGCTATTCGTCACTCAAAACATTAAAGCTGATGCGGTCATACCTTAATGAGTTCCTCACGGCTCTTTAACCGCCCTAGAATTTCCATTGATCACGCCTTCATCCAACTTTCCCGCATCTGCGCCCTCACTGAGGTTATGACCATTGTTATCGATGTCATCCTCAATCTCAGAACTACGATCCTCCAAAGCACCCACGATCAGTGGCAACATAGCTGCGCCTGTACCAATTCCAGCTTCCGCTTCGACTGGTGCGGTCCAGGATAAAGTGTCCACGCTGTGGCAGTTATCACAGGTTGGAACCCATTCAGGATGAATGTTGTGACAGCCATCACAAACCCATTGCGGACCGCGCGGCGCAGTAAGAGCTTTTGCAAGAAACCCTTTGATCACAGCGTCAGACGCACCCTCTCCACGCTCTATAGCTGCCATAATGGTAAGAGACCTTTGCGTCGGGTCAATCTCAAACAGATTCCCCAACACGCGGCGAGCCTCCGGAAAGTCCTCAGCCGCAATATTCAACTCGGCCATAAGCATCTTGGCCTCAGGATGATTTGGCGTTGCTTTTATCAAGGTCTTGAAGCGGTTAATTCTCGCATCAGCTGTTTCGTTTGGCTCTATCTCAGCAAACGTTGCGGCTAAATCTGGATGCGGCTGTGTGTTCCATGCTTTTTTCAACAGACGTGTGGCATTACGCGGTTTTCCCTGTTCTATATATCCGCGCGCAGCCATCGCTGCTGCTGGTACCAGATCGGGCGAAAGACGATTCGCATCCATAGCGCGTTCACGCCTATCGTCTGAGTGGTCTTCATCGAACTCATCCCGAGCCTCCCCAAGCGCCAGCACAGCGTCACGGCGCCGATGCACGTCTCGCGGCAAAGTACCGTGTTTCAACTTGGCATTCAGTGTTCTGCGTGCGCCGCTCCAGTCCTTGGTTTCAGTCTGTAGACGCAGCAGCATATCCTGCACCTCTTCATGCCGCGGTTTTAATGCAAATGCAGTCTCTGCTAACTTCAGTGCAACATCTGTTTTGCCTTCGCCTAACTTCTGTTTCATCAAGCCGCGCACACCCACGAAACGCGTACTCTGTTCCTTAAGCAACGTCTTATAGACTTCTTCTGCTTTACGCTTATCCCCGTTCATTTCGGCGGCCTGAGCCGTAATTAGGTTGGTCAGTTCTGGCTGCTTCAGAAATCGCTCTGCACGACGCGCCTTGTCCATTGCCAATCGCCCCTCACCTGACGCCAAGGCCATCAATCCCTCTGACAAGGCTTGATACCCCTTTCGTTCACGGTTGCGATCGAAATACCGACTAATTGCCGTTTCATCCCCACTCAAAAACCGGAATATAGCCGCCAAAAGCGCCAAAAATTTAAAAACTAACCAAACAAGTGCAATCATTGCGATTAGTGCGATTACAGCGGGTAGTGGACCCAGCGAATACTCGACTCCCGCGAAGGTTATCATCACTCCACCTTCCATTTCGAGCAGGTGGATCGCTCCGTAAGTCAAGCCGGCAACAACAGAGACAAATAATAGTATTTTGATCAACGACCAGAGCATAAAACGACCTTTAATTAGTATTCAGGCTTTGCGCCAACTCTCCAGTTGCCTGTATCACGGTGAGCCGCGTTTCGGCCAGCGCCCGCCACTCTGACAAAACAGCCTGGGGGCCTTCCGCTAGCGCATCCAGTTCCGTCAGCGCATCTTCTAAACGACCCTCGCGTAACGAGGCTTCGGCTCGGCTCAACACTGCATCTGTATCTAAACCTACTTTGGGCTCAACTGAGCGTGCCGCAAGGTAGGTTTTAAGAAAACTGCCTAACTTACTGTCATCAGTATTATCAACTTTGTCGACCCGCGCCTTAGCCAATGCGGCGCGCGCCTGTTCTGGAAAGGCGTCTATCAACGCCGAAACCGTAACCACGCCACGATCTGCGTACTCCTCTATTACCGCAGGTACACTGCGTCCAGTTGCTGCGTCAAAATCGACAATAGCCTTACGATAGGGCGCACCTGAAGCGAGGGCAGTAACGATTCGCGTCACCGCTGACTGGGCCATTACCATTCGTGCGGAGGCGCCAGTGTCTTGTCGCTGTTCAGTTACCTTAGCCTTTTGTGCGGAGATCAAAACCTTGAGATCTTCGACTTCTTGCTCATAAGCAGCTATCGCTGCGGAGGATAGACCTTCGCTTAACGGGCGCTTCTCAATATCTATCAACCGAGCCTCAAAGATACTAACTTTCTCTTCCAAAACCTGAAAACGAGCGCCAAAATTTGCGGATTCAGCATACTGGTTATCCAACTCTTGAGCGGTTTGGCGTGCCTTATTTGCGGTTTCTGCGATCTTAACCAGATCAGACTGCAAGGTTTTTATCAATTGCTCCTGCACATCTAATTCACTGTGCAATTCGGCCATCTCCACCTCTGAATTTACACTAAAACCCAGCCAATTACCGACAAAAACCGCTGCGCCAAATCCAAGTACACCAGAAAAAACACCCCCGATAACTAAAGGAACCAGCTTGCTACGTTGCGTTATTTCCGGCGTCTCTTGCTGCAGTTTATCAATGGGTTTTGGATCTTTTACGCCTGAAGGAACATCACCCTCTACTCGTACAGCATCGAATTCTTTAACCGGCAATTCATCCAAATCTCTTGTGTTTTTTGCATCTTCCAAGCCCACCGAGCTTTGAATTTCTTGATCAATTTGGTTTTCTTCCGGCTTTTTATGTTCGTCGGAATTTCCCACGTGTCGCCCTTTCGAATCCTGTTAAATGAATCTTACACCCAATAACTTAGGCGAGGATGTATTGCGCCTCAATGCGTCAGTATGTGTGCAAATGGCGAATTATCGCAGAAAGCATCGACTCAGCATTCGGCTTTTTCACAAGAACTAATTTCTCGCATTTGAGCGATGCTACTTCTTGGGCAACAGCCTTGCTCATCGCGATAATTGTGACAGGCGCAGCAATTGGCCCCTGCAACATTAGGTGTTCGGCCGAGCGTGGCGAAAAAAGTGGAATGATAACTGGTTTTTTTCCACCCAAAAGCACCCGCGCCTCCGCCGATAATGATTTTGAGTTCTGCCGGTAAACAACAGTCTCAGTTGTCGGTATTCCCGCGCACGTAAGTCGCTCTGCTAACTTACCTCGCGCGTGAAATCCACGAAGGTGCATCAAACGGCCTTTTGGGGAATCAGACAGAACCTGCCGGTATAGCGCTTCGGCATCGCCTGCCGCCGTTTTGGAGCACCACCCTTTGGATGATGCAGCTTTTGCAGTAACATCCCCAACGCACCATGCTGGTAAAGCGTGACCGGGCACAGCTGCAACACCATTCTGCGATGTAAATAAAACTCCCTGAAATCCATCAAGAGAGGGCGGATACATAAACTCAATGTCGATTACCGGCGAAATCAAGATCGGAAGACCCACACCAGACTTACGCAACATGTCCGCAAACTCATAGGAAGCAGCCTCTGGGCGCGTCAAAAGTATTGTGGGAGCAAAAGTATTCATTGAGTGCCGGGATTGTTTGAACCTCCCTCTGGTGTTACCTGCCATCAGGCATAGGCGCAACGACAAGGAACTATCAAGCGTATGACCGGCCCACTCACCATTCTTGGCCTGGAGAGCAGCTGCGACGATACTGCCGCCGCTATCCTTCGACAATCGAGCCACCAGAAACCTAAAATTTTAGCGTCAGTGGTGAATGGGCAGGCTGAATTACATGCGCCATTTGGCGGCGTAGTACCAGAGATTGCTGCTAGGGCACATGCAGAAAAACTTGACTTGTGCGTCGCGGATGCGCTCCGCCTATCTGGGCTAGCCTTAAAGGATATTGACGCAATTGCGGTAACAGCGGGGCCTGGCCTTATCGGTGGTGTAGTCTCAGGAGTGATGTTTGCCAAAGGTTTAGCGACTGGGATGGGCATTCCTCTGGTGGGCGTAAATCATCTTGCAGGACATGCACTTACGCCACGCCTAACGCATCAGGCAGTTTACCCCTACTTGATGCTTTTAGTTTCTGGTGGTCACTGCCAATTTCTGATTGTTCGTGGGCCAGAAAATTTCAGCCGGCTTGGCGGGTCAATTGACGACGCCCCCGGGGAAGCCTTTGATAAAACTGCTCGGCTATTAGGGTTGCCCCAGCCAGGTGGACCACATGTTCAAGCTCACGCTGAGTCCGGTGATCCAAAACGCTTTTCCCTGCCTCGCCCTTTATTAGACCGGCCGGGATGCGATATGTCTTTTTCAGGCTTGAAAACTGCACTTCTTCGCGCGCGTGATGCTGTCATCGCCAAAAAAGGCGGTCTAACACGGCAAGACCGCTCAGATTTGTGTGCGTCTTTCCAAGGCGCAGTTGTAGATGTTCTTGGCGCAAAAACACGCCGCGCACTGGAACTTTATTTGGCCGAAAACCCCGCTGAACCAATGCTAGCTGTTGCTGGTGGAGTCGCGGCGAATACAATGATAAGGGCCCATTTAGAGACTATTTGTATTGAAAAAGGCATTCAGTTTAATGCACCTCCACTTTCACTTTGCACAGACAATGCAGCCATAATCGCAAATGTCGCACTTGAACTTTTTCACGCAGGCATTCGACACGACATGGCGCTTTCTGCACGCCCACGTTGGCCATTGGACATGAACGCACCAACCTTGCTGGGCAGCGGCAAAAAAGGGGCAAAGGCATGAGTATTGCCGTCGTTGGAGGTGGAGCATTTGGTACAGCTTTAGCCATTTCAATGGCCCAAAGCGGTGCTGAGGTTATGCTCTGGGCTAGAGACGTCAGCGCACTGAAATCTACCCGACAAAGTGTACACCTTCCGGGAGCATTTTTACCAAATTTAGTGTCTATTTCCTCTAAGCTTGAAGATGTGGCAAAAGCCAACGCAATTTTACTTGCAATACCAATGCAGAGCCTATCAATTGTTTTGACCAAAATTTCATCACCTCTGGAGGGCAAGCGTCTCATCGCATGCTGCAAAGGCGTTGACCTATCGACGCTCGCGGGTCCCACAAAAGTGATAGAAAACATCAAGCCGCTTTCAATACCTGCTATTTTAACGGGACCGAGCTTTGCTGCTGATATCGCGAAGGGCTTGCCAACCGCCCTGACGCTCGCTTGTTGCGATGATGCTGTCGGACAATCACTACAAAAACAACTTTCAACGCCATCTTTTCGACTTTACCGCAGCACTGATGTGGTGGGTGCAGAGCTGGGAGGTGCCCTAAAAAACGTAGTGGCCATCGCTTGTGGCGCTTGTGTTGGTCGGGGGATGGGCGACAGCGCCCGCGCTGCGCTCATGACCCGCGGATTCGCGGAAATGGTGAAGCTCGCCACCCATTTAGGCTCAAAACCGGATACGATGACCGGCTTATCCGGCATGGGCGATCTTGCCCTCACCTGTATGTCCGAACAATCACGCAATTTCCGCTTTGGCCTTTCAATCGGACGTCAGGAAGAATTTGATGCCAGCGTTACCGTGGAGGGCGTCAAAACGGCCGAAGCTGTCACTCGTTTAGCACATCAGGTTGGGTTGGACATGCCAATTTGTAAAATGGTCTACAACCTTTCTACAAAACGCGTCAGCGTAAAGACCGCTATTCAAGCCTTATTATCACGCCCACTGAAAGAGGAGTAATCAATGCGGATCGCACTTATCGCCAAAGATAGACCTGGCGCACTCGATATTCGTAAAGCTAACCGCGACGCACATGTTGCTTATTTAAAGGGCAGTGGTGACACAATTGAGTCCGCAGGCCCGTTTATCGACGATGATGGTAACATGTGTGGATCGTTGATTATTCTGCGTGTTGAAGACATGGCAGCGGCGCAATCGTGGGCCGCAAAGGATCCCTACAAACAAGCAGATTTGTTTGCTTCGGTTGAATTAGTTGCTTGGAACAAGGTCTTCGGCTAATGCGCTTTTGGCTCTTTAAATCCGAACCGTCCGCATGGAGCTGGCAAAATCAACTTAAGAAAGGAAGCGCCGGCGAAGAGTGGGACGGTGTGCGTAACTATCAAGCGCGTAATTTTATGCGTGAGATGAAGGTCGGGGATAGAGGTTTTTTCTATCATAGCCAGAAAGAAAAGTCTGTTGTCGGTATCGTAGAGGTTTGTGCAGAGGCGCACCGTGACAGCACAACAGATGACCCGCGCTGGGAATGCGTGAATATCAAGGCTCTGACCAATATCCCAGTCCCCGTAACACTGGATATGGTCAAAAATGATCCGCGGCTTTGCGACATGGTCCTCGTCAAAAATTCACGTCTTTCAGTCCAACCCGTGACCCGAGAAGAGTGGGAAATTGTTTGCGAATTAGGCGGCGTACAAATCTGAATAAATATTGTGGGGAAACATGGGAATTTGGATCAAAATCGTTGATTTTGGTCGCCCAATAAATTGCAATAGCATCTTACGCAATTGGCAATTTTGGAAACTCCGCTCGCGTGCAGAAGTTTACCTTTTTTTTCAAAACCAAAGTCACTAATTATGCTGTGATTAACGTCCGAAAGGAAAGAGTAGCGCCCGGGCCAAAGCCAGGGCGCACAACAAGTTGTTTAGAATTAGCCGTAAATCGACTCTTTTCCAAAATGTCTTGTCAGCATGTAATAAACAACCGCTCGATATTTGTTGCGCTCTGATTGTCCGTAGGTCTCAATAACAGAATTGATCGCAGCCATGAGTTCTGGACCGTCAGACAAACCCAGCTTCTTGATCAAAAAATTGTTTTTAACTGTTTCCAGCTCTCCTTCCTGAGTCGCTGCAACAGTGGATGCATCGTCATTATAAATTGCCGGACCGCATCCAATAGTTACCTTTGTTAAAAGGTCCATATCGGGATGCATACCACACTTGTTTTTCAGATCATCCGCATACTTAACGATCATATCGTCGCGTTTTCCCATAAAATTATCTCCCTAAAAAGCTCGTCTTGGAAATCATTAATTCAATCGAAGTTCGAACCATCAGGTTAGACATTATAACGCGCTTCACAAAGCAAAAAGTTGCGGAATATGTTTGAGTTTCTCCCAACCATATTTAAACAAAGCTAGTTGTACCCAGTTGCTAGCAGCAACCCTTAGCTGAAAGGGCAACCTGCTGACTAACACAAAGTTAGGGCATCCTACATAACACAGGTACTGAGACTGTTGACAGCTGTTGTGCCTTTAATAGCGGTAGTGCT
>ENA-UZXA01007670-UZXA01007670.1-metagenome-genome-assembly--contig:-Day-1-1m-contig-7670_pt1 | contig 59594 bp, 53 predicted proteins | sample MGYA00260336_ERZ794896 | MGnify/ENA metagenome assembly ERZ794896
AATTTCTTATAATGTAAATAAAAATGGTTTTTATGGAGATTTTGGAGGAGCTTTTGTTCCAGAAATGATGCATGCAAACATTGAAGAACTTAAATCTAAATATATAAAAATATCATCTGAAAAAAGTTTTGTAAAAGAATTTGATGAATTATTAAAAAATTACGTAGGAAGACCTACTCCACTTTATTTCGCAGAGAGACTTTCTAATAAATATAAAACCAAAATTTATTTAAAAAGAGAAGATTTATGTCACACAGGTGCTCATAAAATTAACAATACTATTGGCCAAATTTTACTAGCTAAGAAATTAGGAAAAAATAGGATAATTGCTGAAACTGGCGCAGGTCAACATGGCGTTGCAACAGCAACTGTATGTGCTTTAATGGGTGTTAAGTGTATTATCTACATGGGTGAAGTAGACATAACTAGACAAGCTCCCAATGTTGCTAGGATGAAAATGCTAGGTGCTGAAGTTAGACCTGCTATTTGTGGAAGCAAAACTCTAAAAGATGCAACAAATGAAGCTATTAGAGATTGGATAAATAACCCTATTGATACACATTATATTATTGGTTCAGTTGTTGGGCCACATCCATATCCAGATATGGTTGCAAGATTTCAATCAGTTATTGGAAATGAAGTTAAAAATCAATTAAAAAAAATAGAAGGAAATGAAAATCCTAATTATGTTATTGCTTGTGTTGGTGGAGGAAGTAATGCAGCAGGAATTTTTTATCCTTATCTAGATAACAAAAAGGTCAAAATAATTTGTGTTGAAGCTGCTGGAAAAGGTATTGATTCAGGTGAAAGTGCAGCAACTTCAGTATTAGGAAAGGAAGGAATAATCCATGGATCTAAAACACTTTTAATGCAAACCGCTGATGGGCAAATAACAGAACCCTACTCTATTTCTGCTGGACTTGATTACCCTGGAATTGGTCCAATGCATGCTAATCTATATAGATCTGGTAGAGGTCAATTTATTTCAATAGATGACAAAGATGCCATGGAATGGGGTTTAAATCTTTCTAGAATGGAAGGGATTATTCCTGCTATTGAAACTTCCCATGCATTTGCAGTTTTAGATAAAATTAAATTTTTGAAAGATGATATTATAGTATTTAATTGTTCAGGAAGGGGTGACAAAGATCTAGGAACTTATATAGATTATTTTAAACTATAAATCATTTAAACATTTTATGCTAATTTTAAAATATTATTATAAACTTTATTAATAAATTCAATCCTATGAAACCTTACAACTTTATTCTATCTCTATTAATTATTCTTTTAATTTTTGGATGCAACAAAAAAAATGAAGTCAAAGAAAATACAAAACCAAATGTGCTTTTTATAATTGCAGATGATTTAAATTGTGATCTAGGATCTTATGGACACCCACAAGTTATAAGCCCTAATATTGATAAGTTAGCAAGTCAAGGTATTCTTTTTGAAAATGCTCACAATCAGTATCCTTTATGCGGGCCTTCTAGGGCTTCTTTTATGACTGGAATGTATGCTGATCAAACAAAAATGACTAATAATAATGTGTTATTAAGAACTACAGTACCTGACGTTATTACAATTGGTCAAAGATTTAGACAACAAGGTTATAGATCTGTAAGAATTGGAAAAATTTACCACTACGATAACCCAAGTTCTATAGGAACTTCAAGTGCAGATGACATATACACATGGGACCAAACAATTAATCCTTACGGAAGGGATAAAATTGAGGAATATAAAATAAATACTTTAAAGCCTAGACAATATGGAGGCACTTTAAGTTGGCTTGCAGCTGATGGAACTGATGAAGAACAAACAGATGGCATAGGAGCTACTGAGGCAATTGAGCAATTGGAAAAATTCTCTAATTCAGGTAAAAATTTCTTTTTAGCAGTTGGAATGTATAGACCGCATACACCTTATGTTGCACCTAAGAAATATTTTGATATGTATGATAGAAGCTCCATTGAAATTCCTTATACTGGAATTAATGATGAATATTTAAAAACCATCCCTGAATGGGCAGCAAGATCTGTAAGAATAAAAGGTGACCAAATAAAACTAAATTTAGAATCTAATAAAGAGCTTGCTCAAGAAATTAAAGAAGCTTACTTCGCTACCACAACTTTTGTTGATGCACAGGTTGGAAGAATTTTAAAAAAATTAAAACAAACTGGACTAGATAAAAATACTTTTGTAGTGTTTACATCTGATCACGGTTATCATTTGGGTGAGCACGGACATTGGCAAAAACAAACTCTATTTGATAATGCAACAAGAGTTCCCTTAATTTTTTCAGGACCTGGAATTAAAAGTGGCGCTAAAAGTATTTCGCCTGTTGAATTAATTGATATTTATCCCACTTTAATGAGTTTAACTGGAATTGAAGCACCTGATCATGTTATAGGGAAAAGTCTTGTTCCAATTTTTGAAAATAATAGCTATAAAGTAAGAAATAGCGCCCTAACTAAATGGAGAAATGGTTATTCGATTAAAACAGAAAGATATAGAATTAGTAAATGGAAAAAAGAGGGTAAATTAGGTTATGAACTATATGATCATAAATCAGATAAGGAAGAACTAATAAATCTAGCTAATAATCCTAATTATTCATATTTACTAGATTCATTAAAACAAGAAATTGATTTAAGAATATCAAAAGCTATACTTAAACCCAAAGGAGTTGGAAGACAATTTGAACAAGAATCTTATAAAAAAGCTCCGAACATAACACCTGGAGATTTATTTGATAAAAACGGAAAAAGAATTTATTTTAAACCTGCAGATGAATAGGATAAATAAAGTATTTAAAAATAAAAAAGATATCCTCTCAATATACTTTACAGCTGGTTTTCCTAATCTTTCTGACACGAATTCAATAATACAAAGTTTAGATAATAGTGGAGTAGATATGATTGAAGTTGGTCTTCCATTTAGTGATCCACTTGCAGATGGCCCAACTATACAACAAAGCTCAACAATAGCATTAAAAAACGGGATGACAACTACAAAATTATTTGATCAATTAAAGGGTTTAAGAAAAGTGACAAATATCCCAATTATAATTATGGGTTACTTTAATCCTATAATGCAGTACGGAGTTGAATCTTTTTGTAAAGATTGTAAATCTGTTGGTATTGACGGTCTTATTATTCCTGATTTACCTGTAGAAATTTATTATAAAAACTATAATAAAACTTTTGAGAAATATAATATTCTTAATATGTTTTTAATAACACCTCAAACCTCCATTGAAAGAATAAAATTTATTGATAAAATTTCTAGTGGTTTTATATATATGGTTAGTAGTTTTAGTATAACTGGAGCTGTTAATTCTTTTCAAAAAGAACAAAAAGAATACTTTGAAAGAATAAATAAAATGAATTTAAAATCACCTTTACTAATTGGTTTTGGAATAAGTAATAAACAAACATACACAGATGCTGTAAAATATAGTCGCGGGGCTATTATTGGTTCTGCTTTTATAAAACACCTTAAAGAAAAAGGAGTAAATAAGATTAGTGATTTTATTAAAAAAATTAGACAATAATTATCTAATAAAAACTAATTCTTTCGAATTATTACTTTCATGTTGGCTAAATAAATATCCCCCGTAATCAAATCCTTTGAGATCTTCTTTATTATTGACACCATTATCTAAAATATATCTTACCATCATTCCCCTAGCTTTCTTAGCATAAAAAGAAATAATTTTTAATTTTCCATTTTTCATGTCTTTAAAAACAGGAGAAATCATATTTGTTTTTAATTCTTTTTTATCAATAACTGAAGAATATTCATTACTAGCCAAATTGACAAAAAATTCATTTTCTTTTATTTCCTCATTTAATTTGTGAGTTATTTTATTTTTCCAGAAATCATATAAATTAACAGAGCCATTAATATTTAATTTAGTACCCATCTCTAATCTATACGCTTGAATTAAATCTAATGGTTTTAACAATCCATAAAGGCCTGACAATATTCGTAATGAACTTTGAGCATTTTTTATTTGCTCTGTTGAAAGAGTAAATGCGTCTAATCCATTATACACATCTCCATTAAAAGTAAAAATACTTGGCCTTGAATTATCAGTATTAAAAGGAATTTTAAAACTATTATTTCTATTCCAGTTTAAATCAGCAAGTTTATCTGAAATACTCATCAAAGATTTTAATTCACTAGGAGACCTTTTCTTTAACGAATCATTAATAACTTTGGATTCTGATAAAAAATCAGGGATTGAAAAACCTTTTGTTGGTAATTCTTTTTCAAAATCAAGTGATTTTGCTGGAGAAATAATAATTTTCATATAATTAATATTTAAATATAAAATTAAAAAAAATCAAATATTATTGGAATAGTTTTTCCATTTATTAAGGCACTTAGTAAAATCCTCTGGCAAATCTGATTCAAAACTTATTTCTTTATTTGATTTGGGGTGTAAAAACCCTAGTGTTTTAGCATGAAGAGCCTGGCGAGGTAATATTTTAAAACAATTCTGAACAAATTGCTTATACTTATTAAAAATAGTTCCTTTTAAAATTTTATCTCCTCCATATCTTTTATCATTAAAAATTGGATGACCAATAAACTTCATATGTGCTCTAATTTGATGTGTTCTTCCTGTTTCCAATTGACATTCTAAAAGGGTAACATAATTGAACCTTTCTAAAACTTTGTAATGGGTTATGGCATTTTTACCTAATTCTTTATCCTCTGGAACACTCATTATTAAACGGTTTTTAGGATCTCTAGCTAAATTCTCATTAATAGTACCCTCGTCATTTTGAACAGAACCCCAAACAAGAGCATGGTATTTTCTTTTTGAAGATTTTAAATAAAATTGCTTTGCAAGATTAGTCATAGAAAACTCTGTTTTAGCTATTACTAACAAACCACTAGTATCTTTATCAATTCTATGTACTAAACCAGGTCTTCCATCTTCATTAGATGGCAAGTTTTTAAAATAATGAATCAATCCATTTAATAATGTACCATTGTAATTGCCATGTCCAGGATGAACTACAATTCCAGGTGGCTTATTTATAACAAGTAAAGACTTGTCTTCATAAATAATGTTAAGAGGCATCTCTTCAGCAATCAATAAGTTTTCATAAGGGGGGTGAGAAAACATAACTTTAGTTATGTCTCCAGGCTTTACTTTATAATTGGATTTAACAGATTTTTGATTAACAAAAATGAATCCGTTTTTAGCAGCACTTTGAATTTTATTTCTTGAAGCATTCTCAATTCTATTAATTAAAAATTTATCAACTCTTAAAGGTTCCTGACCCTTGTCAGCTTTAAATTGATAATGTTCAAATAATTCGTTATTAGAATCTATTGTTTCTTCTTGATTCATTATTAAAGTTTAATTCCATTACCAAGGACTAAGTCAATTTTAGATTTCTTAGGAACTAAAAATCCAGGATCAACCTGTTCATTATCAAATATAATTTGAATAACCATGTCTTTTCCAATATTATCTATTAAGGTAATTTCACCTACTTCTAAATCAGAAGAAAGTAAAGCAGCAATAGCACTTCTTTTAGTGATTTGAATAATATCTGGTATTGCTACATTTCTATAATTTGACGGGTTTATTGTTAAATAAATTTTTCTATTTTTTTTAACTTTTGAGCTTGCATCAGGAATTTGTTCTAAAACAGAAAATTTAGGAAAATCAGGGTTAAAAAAAGCAGAATCAGATACTTCAAATTTCAAATCATTTTCTTTTAAGACTTCTTCAACATCAGAAATCAAAATTCCTTTTAAATCTGGAACAGATATATAATTATTATGATTTGTACTTATATTCAAAAACACAAAAACAACAACTATTATTGTAGAAGAAATTACAGAAGCAATAAAGGCTTGCTTTATAAAATATTTACTAAAAAAATATTTTAAAAAATTCATTTTTAATTTTAAACAAATATATAAAATATGTCTTCTCAGTGTTTTGACTTAAAATAAATGATATTTTTGTTGATATGAAAAAAAATGTGGCTGTATTGATGGGTGGATATTCATCTGAATATGAAATTTCTATGAAAAGCGGTCAAGTAGTTTATAACAATCTAGATAAAGACCTTTATAATGCCTTTAGGATAGTTGTAACAAAAGATAAATGGTTTTACCTAGATAATAATAACAAAGAATTTAACATCTCTAAAAATGATTTTTCATTAACAATTGAAAATAAAAAAATAAAATTTGATGTTGCTTTTATTGTAATTCATGGATCCCCTGGTGAAGATGGGGTTTTACAGTCTTATTTTAAATCAATTGGAATACCTTATTCAGGATGTGATTCAGATACTTCTGCAATTACATTTAACAAAAGGGATTGTATTTCAATTCTAAAAAAATACGGTATTCCTACTGCGAATTCTATTCATTTAAACTATGGCGATAAGATTGAGGAAGAAAAAATAATCAAAGAAATTGGAATCCCATGCTTTGTTAAAGCAAATAAATCTGGAAGTAGTTTTGGAGTATATAAAGTCAATAAAAAAAGTGAGTTAGCACCATCTATTAATAATTCCTTTAAAATTGATAAAGAAATTTTAATTGAGTCTTTTTTAGATGGAACAGAAGTTTCAGTCGGTGTTATGAATTATAAAAAAAATATTAAAGTTTTTGGGATTACAGAATTAGTTACAGAAAATGATTTTTTTGATTATGAAGCTAAATATGAAGGAAAATCTAAAGAAATAACACCAGCTAATATTTCTAAAATTCAAAAAAATAATGTTACTAAAATTGCTAAGAAAATATATCAAAAATTAGGGGTAAAAGGTTTGTCAAGAAGTGAATTTATTTTTGTAGGTAATACCCCTTATTTTCTTGAATTAAATTCAATTCCTGGACTAACTAAAGAAAGTATTTTTCCAAAACAAGTAAAAATTAATGGAATTTCATTAAAAGAATTATTCACTGATATAGTTAAACAGGCTATTGAATAAATTATTTATATTTAAAAAATGAGAAAAGCAATTTTTCCTGGAACTTTTGACCCTTTTACTTTAGGTCATTTAGATATCTTAAAAAGGAGTCTTTCCTTATTTGATCAAATAACCGTTGGAGTAGGAAGAAACAATCAAAAGAAAACAATGTTTAGTGAAGACGAAAGAATTGAATTTATTAAAAACTGTTTCAAAGATGAATCTAGAGTTAAAGTAATGAGTTATCAGGGTTTAACTATAGATTTTTGTAAAAAAGTTGGAGCAAATTTCATTGTAAGAGGAATTAGAAATAATGGAGATTTTGAATTTGAAAAAGCTATAGCTAGGACCAATAGAAAACTTTCAAAAATTGAAACTGTATTTTTACTAACATCTGCAAAAACTTCTTTTATAAGTAGCAGTATTGTCAGAGAACTTATTCTAAATAATGGTGATTATAAAGTTCTTGTCCCAGATTCAGTTATTATAAATTAGATTTCGAGTAATAATTTAATATTAGGATAGGTATTTTTTATATTTTTTATTTGTGATTTGCTTTTCCAAACAACTTTAGTAATATCTTCTTTAAACTCAGGCCTTAATTCGTCATCATAATCAGTTTCCATATTAAACCAAGTTGTTTCTTTTAAATAATATTTATTTCCTTTTTTAAAAATGTGATAAGTATATTTAAATAAATTTATAATGACAAGATTCTTAACTCCTGTCTCTTCTTCAACCTCACGTAATGCTGTTTCTTCAATAGATTCTCCTTCATCCTTCTTTCCTTTTGGTAGATCCCATTTATTTCTTCTGTAAATAAATAAAGTTTCATCTTTAGAATTTTTAACAATTCCTCCCCCAGCTCTAACTAACTTCAATTTTTTCTTAAAATGATAAATTAATTTATTTGGATTATGATGATATAAAAATATTGTTTTTCGTTTTTTTAATTTTTTTATAATATCGCCTAGTGAGGTTTCTTTTAATGGTAGAACAGTTATTTTTGTGCCAAATTGAACTTTGTTAGTTAAAACTATAACATTTTGATTGACAAAAACTTTATACATTTGCTTAATGATTCTAGATTTGAATACTGCCAAAAAAACAGCTGAACTTCTACTACAAATTAATGCAATTAAATTGAATCCAAAAAATCCATATGTATGGGCTAGCGGATGGAAATCTCCTATCTATTGCGATAATAGAGTAATTCTATCTTATCCTCAAATAAGAATTTTCATTCGAGAAGAAATTTCAAAGCAAATAGATAAATTATATGGTAAACCTGATTTAATTGCAGGTGTTGCTACTGGTGCAATAGGAATAGGCATGTTGGTTGCAGATATAATGAATTTACCATTTATATATGTTAGACCTAATTCTAAAAAGCATGGTAGGAAGAATCAAATTGAAGGAAGTTATGAAAATAACCAAAATGTTGTGGTGATTGAAGATTTAATTAGCACAGGTAATAGTAGTTTAGTTGCCGTTGATGCATTGAGAGAAGCAAAACTACAAGTGAAAGGAATGATAAGTATATTTACTTATGGATTTCCAATTTCATATGAAAATTTTGAAAAGAAAAAAGTAACATTAAATACATTAAGTTCCTATGATATTCTTTTAAAACAAGCTCTTTTATCAAATTATATAAATGATAATGAATTTAAAATTCTTTCCAAATGGAAAGAAAGTCCACAGGACTGGAATCCTAATAATTAATCTATGAAACTAATTAGTAAAATTTCACAAATAAATTTAATTGATAAAGTTTTATTTGATAGGCTTTGTTTAATAGAAAATTATAAAAAAATTATGCCTGAAAATGTTTCTAAATTTGAAATTATTGATGAAGAGTCTTTTGTTTTTTCTATAAAAGGAATGCCAGCGATAAAATTGAAAATTTCTGAGAAAAACATGCCTTCAAAAATTATTTTAAAATCATTAGATTCTAAAATAGATTTTTCTCTTACTGGATTTATATCTAAATCTGATGATCAAATATCTTCATTTCATTTGGAATTTGATGGAAATCTCAATTCTATGCTACAAATGATGGTAAAAAATCCATTACAATCTTTTATTAATGATCTTTCAGAAAATATTAAAAACTTAAGTTAAATGAACGAATCGTATGCTCTTATCACAGGATCATCATCTGGAATTGGTTTGGAAATAGCATATTATTTAGCAGAAAAAGGATTCAACTTAATTTTGACGGCAAGAAGAGATGGTTTATTAAAAAATATTTCAAAAGATATTTCATCAAAATATAAGGTAAAAGTAGATTTTATTTCAAGTGACTTAAGTAAGAAAGAAGCTCCAAATGAAATATTTGAATATTGCAATTCTAAAAATTATTTTGTTGAAATATTAATAAATAATGCAGGTTATGGGATTGTAGCTCCTTTACATGAATCTTCAATGGAAGATGAAGAAAAATGCATAAGAGTTTTAAGTATTTCCGTTATAGCCTTAACAAAATTATTTATTCCTATAATGATGGAAAAAGGAGGAGGAAAAATTATGATAGTTTCATCAATTGCTGCATTTGCCCCTCCTTCTGCAATTCAATCCTTATATGGTCCTACAAAGACTTTTGTAAACAGATTTAGTGAGGCAGTAAATTTAAATTATAATAAAAATGGAATTTCTTCAACTGCTATTTGCCCAGGTTATACAGTTACAAATTTTCATACAGCTAGTGGAGTACAAGATGAAATGGATAGGGTTCCTAAATTCTTAAAAAAATCTGCTAAAAGAATTGCAATTGAAGGAGTAAATGCAATGCTAAAGGGAAAGGCAATTTGTGTGCCTACAAAAACATGGAAAATAATAGCTTTTTTAATAAGTTCTGTCCCCCAATCAGTTTTTAAAATCCTTAGCTCATTTATAGCGCCAGGCAGATTCAATAAATAATTATTAAAAATAAGATAATCCCCAATATGTTATAATTGCCCAAACTATATATCTAAAAATTTTTCCAAACAACATCCAAACAGCTACTAAAATATAATTTGTTCTAAAAAATCCTAAGCTTACTGCAATGGGATCACCCAGTACTGGCAACCACGAAAAAAAAGCTAATGCACTCCCCCATTTATCAACTTTTATTTTGAAATTATAAATCTTTTCTTTTCTTAAATTAAAATATCTTTCTAAAGTTCCCCATTTACCCAATCTGCCTAGATAATAACTGCTTAGCCCTCCAAGCCAATTCCCAATTGTGGCAACAAATAAACTAAATCCAAAATCATATCCTTTAATAATTAAAACACTAAGAACTATTTCAGAACTAAGAGGAATTATTGTAGCAGCTAAAAAGCTTGAGAGAAATAGACCTAAATAACCCCATTCAACAAATGATTCCATTTAATAAATCATTTTAATTTCATGAATATTGTAGTTATCTATTGAATTATCATTATTTCTAATTCTAATACTACCTTTTGAATTTACAGATAAAATTTCACCTTCAAATCTTGATTTGTCATTTGTAAATTTTAAAACAGAATTTAAACCATATAAATTATAATTATATGCGTAAAATAAATCGTTGTTGTTAACATTAGAATTGACTAGTTTTTCTAAATAATTGTATTTATTTAAATTTTGAATAAACAGGTTTACAATTTGATCTAATAAATAATTTATAGAGGTAATTAATTTTAAAGATGAAGCATTAGGTAAATTATCAAAATTTTCTTGATTAACATTTAATCCAAATCCAATAATAATATTTTCAATATGATTTCCTTTTATTTTTAATTCATTTAGAATCCCACATATTTTTTTATCTCCTGACATTATGTCGTTTGGCCATTTAATTTTTATATCAGGGATATTTAACGATTTTAGTGTATTAAAAATGAACATAGAAAAGATAATATTAATTCTAAATTGATCATGAACTTGAAAATCTTCAGGAAATATTTTTATGGAAAATGCTAAATTCTTTCCTGGTTTACTAAGCCATTGGTTTCCTCTTTGTCCCTTGCCTTTAGTTTGATTATAAGTATAAGCAATTTGAATCTCATCTATTTTACTATTTTTTAAATAGTCATTTGTAGATTCAATGGCATCAAGTTTGATTATATTCATTTGTAACTAAATTATTATAAAACTAAAATAGTAGTATTAATTATCCTAAATTTACATTTTAAATAGCTAATTTGAATACAGATAATTTAATTACATGTATAATAGAGGGTATTGAAAATGTAAAGGGGATTAATATTAATATTCTAGATTTAAGAGTTATTGAAAATGCAATCTGTAAGTATTTTATTATTTGTTCTGGAAGCTCTAGAACTCAAGTAAATGCTATTACAGGTTCAATTAAAAAATGTGTTAGTAAAGATTTAGGTGAAAAACCTTGGCATGTAGAAGGATTAGAGAATTGTAAATGGGTTTTAATGGATTATTTTGATGTGGTAGTTCATGTTTTTGATGAAGAAACGAGAGATTATTATAAGATTGAAGAATTTTGGGGAGAATCTAATTCAACCCTAATTGAAACTAAATATTAAAAATGAATAAGAAGAAAAATACAATGAAGACTCCAAAATTTAATACATATTGGATTTATGCCATGATAGTATTATTTTTTGCCAGCACTTATTTTATCGGAGGAAATGAAACTTCTAATTCCGCTAATAAAATTAATATTTCAAGTTTTGAACGATTTTTAAATAAAGGAGAGGTAAAGGGAGTTACTGTAGTTAATAAAAATATTGCTCAAGTAACTCTTAACAGAGATGCGCTAAATAGTCCTGATCATAAAAGCGCTAATTCAACAAATTTTTTAGGTCAGAAAAATTTAAACGGGCCTCACTATGTTTTTGAAATTGGAAACCTTGAATTATTTCAGAATAAACTTGAAGAAGCTGAAAAAAAAGGAATTCAATTTAATTATGATTTTAAAACAATAGAAAATAAGTTATTAGATTATATTTTAGGATTTCTTCCTTTAATAATATTAATAGGATTATGGTTCTTTTTTATGAGAAGAATGTCAGGTGGCAGTGGTGGTGGTTCACAAATTTTTAGTATTGGAAAATCCAAAGCTAAATTGTTTGATGAAAAAAGTGATATCAAAACAACTTTCAAAGATGTTGCTGGTTTAGAAGGTGCCAAAGAAGAAGTTCAAGAAATTGTAGATTTTCTTAAAAATCCTTTGAAATACACTAAGTTAGGTGGTAAAATACCTAAAGGTGCATTATTAATTGGACTACCAGGAACTGGAAAAACTTTACTAGCTAAAGCAGTAGCAGGGGAAGCAAAAGTTCCTTTCTTTTCCCTATCTGGATCTGATTTTGTTGAAATGTTTGTTGGTGTAGGAGCATCTAGAGTTAGAGATCTTTTTAAGCAAGCAAAAGAAAAATCTCCATCTATAATATTTATTGATGAAATAGATGCTATTGGTAGAGCTAGAGGAAAAAGTAATATGACTGGAGGAAATGATGAAAGAGAAAATACTTTAAATCAACTATTAACTGAAATGGACGGTTTTGGAACCAACACAAATGTTATTGTAATTGCAGCTACTAATAGAGCTGATGTTTTGGATAAAGCATTAATGAGAGCAGGAAGATTTGATAGGCAAATATATGTGGATTTGCCTGATGTAAGAGAAAGAAAACAAATTTTTAATGTTCACCTTAAGCCTATTAAAATTTCTAAAAATCTTGATACTGATTTTTTGGCAAAGCAAACACCTGGATTCTCAGGTGCTGATATTGCAAATGTATGTAATGAAGCAGCCCTAATTGCTGCAAGAAAATTAAAAAAATCTGTAAATAAACAAGACTTTTTAGATGCAGTTGATAGAATTGTTGGAGGTTTAGAGAAAAAGAATAAAATAATAACTGAAATAGAAAAGAAAACAATTGCATTTCATGAAGCTGGGCATGCAACAGTTAGTTGGATGTTAGAACACGCAGCTCCACTTGTAAAAGTAACAATAGTTCCAAGAGGTCAATCACTAGGAGCAGCATGGTATTTGCCAGAAGAAAGGCAGATAGTTAAAACTGAACAAATACTTGATGAAATGTGTGCTGCACTAGGTGGAAGGGCTGCAGAGAAAGTGATGTTTAACAATATCTCCACAGGTGCGTTAAGTGACTTAGAAAAAGTAACAAAGCAAGCAAGATCAATGGTTACAGTTTATGGATTAAATGATAAAATTGGTAATTTAACTTATTATGATTCTAGTGGACAAAACGATTATAGTTTTACAAAACCATATAGTGATGTAACAGCTGAAATAATAGATAAAGAAATTTCAAACATTATTGAAACACAATATCAAAGAGCTATTAAGTTGCTTAAAAAGCATAAAAGTAAATTAATAGAATTAGCAAATTTTCTTCTTGAAAAAGAAGTTATTTTTAAAGAAGATCTTGTTAGAATTTATGGGGAAAGACCCTTTGATATTAAAACAGTCATAAAAGAGTCTAAATCTTAATAATAGTTTTGTTTAAAATTGGTAACATTCTTCTGAAAATATTAAGTTTTTTTATCTTTAGAGGGTTAAAACATTAAATTGAAAAAATTTATTAAATCTTTTTTTAATAAAAGCGAAAAAGAAGACTCTGAAAAAAATGAAGATGGGAAGTACATGCCTGAAGCAAAGGCTCCAATTGAAGAGAGATTTACTTTTAATTTTACTGAAAATGGAGGAAAGTTTTTATACTGTGAAACCAAATCTGAATGTGATGCATTCTTTTCTCAAATAATTGAAGAAAATGAATGGAATGATGTTGAAATATTATGTTATGATGATTCTTTACTAGACTTTTTTTCTGAAAAGGATAAACTCAATGTTTCTAAAACAAATTTAAACTCCAGATTTTTTTTAACTAGATGTGAATTTTTGGTTGCTAAGGATGGTAGTTTACTAATATGTGCTGAACAGATTAAATCACACAAAGTAAATGACCTTCCACAAAACTTTATTGTATTTGCAAAAATTAGTCAATTTACTGAAACTTTGAGTGGAGGTTTAAATGGAATTAAAAGTAATTATCCTAATAACTTGCCAACAAACATAACAACTATTAAGAATTTCAATAGTCAAGAAAAAGAAAATACTAATTTCCTGACTTATGGGAGTGCAGCTAAAAACCTGTATCTTCTTCTACTAGAAGATTTATAAAATGAAAGAATTTTACACAAGGTCATTAACAGCTATTGCTTATGCAACTGTTTTATTGTTTTCCTTATTTATTAATGAATATTTTTTTTATTTTGTAGGATTCGTATGCAGTTTAATACTTGTTTTTGAATTTATTAAACTGATTGCAAATTATAATCATAAATTTTTATCATCTGATACAGGAAAATCTAATCTTATTCTTTATTTGACTTTTCCTTTATATATTTCTCTTTTCTTATTGTCCTACAATTGGGTTTTTCAACTATTTTTTTTAATAATAATTATAATTACAAATATATTGTTAGGTGTCTCACTTTTAAAGAAAAAATTATTTTCCTTTTCAATTCTTAAAAATCGTTTTATTGGGCATTTTTACTTGGTTGGTTCTCTTGTTATTTTGTTTTCAATGCCAACAATTTCCGAAATATATAATCCAAATTATGTTTTTTGTTTTTTAAGTTTAATATGGGTTTCTGATTCTGCTGCATATGTATTTGGTGTCAATTTCGGAAAAAGACCTTTATTAAAATCTGTCTCTCCTAAAAAAAGCATTGAAGGTTTTATTGGTGGAATTATTTTTTCTATAATGCTTTCCATAATCTTTTATAATTATTTAAACTTAGGTTTTAGTATAGTGCAGTGGGTTATTCTAGGGTTATTAGTTCCAAGTGCTGGAGCACTTGGAGATCTAGTTCAATCTCAGTTTAAAAGAGAAGCAGGGGTTAAAGACAGTGGAAATTGGCTTCCAGGTCATGGAGGTCTATATGATCGTATGGATAGTATTATATTTGCAGGACCATTTATTTATTTAACTATTAAAATATTTCTTAATGTTTCATAAGGAAGGGCATTTAATTATTATTATATCCTTTATAATCGTAGCAATAATTAATCTTTTTACAAACATATTTATAGCTAAACCTCTAATATCTAAAATTATAGGAATATTTAGTATTGTCATTTTTATTATGGTTTTACAATTTTTCAGAAACCCTAAAAGGGTTACTCAAATTAATGATTCATTAATTATTTCTCCTGTAGATGGAAAAGTAGTAGCTATTGAAAAGGTTTATGAAAAAGAATATTTTAAAAATGATAGAGTTCAAGTATCTATTTTTATGTCTCCTATAAATGTTCATGTAACAAGATATGCAATAAGTGGCATTATTAAATTTAGTAAATACCATCCTGGGAAATATCTGGTTGCATGGCACCCAAAGTCCTCTGAACTAAATGAAAGGACAACAGTCGTAGTTGAAAACAAAACATTTGGAGAAATATTATATCGTCAGATAGCAGGAGCAATTGCAAGAAGAATAGTAAATTATGCAAAAATTGGAGAAACTGTTATACAAGGAAATGATGCTGGGTTTATAAAATTTGGATCAAGGGTTGATTTATTTCTTCCATTAAATTCAAAAATTAAAGTTAAAATAGACCAAGTTGTAAAGGGAGGAGTTGATGAAATTGCTGAAAAATAAAAAATTTACTTTTTCAATTTTATTTCTAGTATTTTAATTTTAGCCCTAGTGTCCTCTTCTTTCTTCTTTTCATTTTCTACAACAATTTTTGGAGCATTGTCCATAAATTTTTTATTATTAAGTTTAGATTGGATAGATTTTAAAAACCCTTTATTATATTTTAAATCCTCTTCAATTTTTTTTAAATCATTTTTTTGACCTAATAGGTTATTAATAAAGTACTCTTTACTATCAATTATCAATGATTCTGCATTTTTATTAATTTGTAAAATGTCATCTATTAATTCTGAATTAGCTAGTTTAAATACTACACTTTTAAGCTCACTTTTTAATTGATTTTTTTCAGAAGACAATTCTATTTTTTCTTTATAGGAGATCCCTTTTTCATTTCTATACTTTCTAATATTTGTAATTAGTTTAGAAATATGATCAAAATTGTTTAATACGGAATCATCTACTTTATTATGTTTTGGCCAATTTTTAATTATTAATGGTTTGTCTCCTTCTTTTTTTATACCACTCCAAATTTCTTCAGAAATAAAAGGCATAAAAGGATGCAAAATTGTTAAACATTTTTCAAGAAATAGTAAAGTTTGATTAAAAGTTTTAATATCTATTGGCTTTCCAAAACTTGGTTTTACAATTTCTAAATACCAAGAACAATAGTCCTCCCAAACAAGTTTATAAATAGTCATTAAAGCATCTGAGATTCTATATTTTTTAAAATGATCATCTATTTCAATTAATTTAGAACTTAGCTTGCTTTCAAACCATTCAATTGCAGCAATAGATGCTAAATTTTGATCTTTAGAATCTTTAACATCCCAAGATTTAACCAATCTATATGAATTCCATATTTTATTTGAAAAATTTTTTCCCTGTTGACATAAAGATTCATCAAATAAAAGGTCATTGCCTGCAGGAGCACTAAGTAAAAGTCCTACTCTAACACTATCAGCTCCAAAATCCTCTATTAACTTTAGGGCATCAGGTGAATTTCCAAGTTGTTTAGACATTTTTCTTCCCGTTTTATCTCTTACTAAGCCAGTAAAATACACTGAAGTAAATGGCTCTTTATTTTTAAATTCGTAACCTGAAACAATCATTCTTGCTACCCAAAAAAATAATATATCCGGACCAGTAACCAAATCATTTGTTGGATAATAATAATTAAAATCTTCATTATCAGGATTATTAATTCCATCAAAAACACTAATTGGCCATAGCCATGACGAAAACCATGTATCTAAAACATCACTTTCTTGAATTAAGTCTTTTTGGTCTAATTTATAATCTCCACTTTTTTTTCGAGCTTTTATTACAGCTTTCTCTATATTCTCTGCTACAACAAAATCTTTTTTATCAGAACTATAATAATATACCGGTATTTGATGCCCCCACCATAATTGTCTGGAAATATTCCAATCCCTAATGTTCTCCATCCAATTTTTATATGTGTTTTTAAATTTCTTCGGAAAAAACTTAACCTTATCATCTATAACCGCTTTTAAGGCTGGCTTTGAGATTTTTTCCATTTTTAAAAACCATTGATCTGATAGTTTAGGTTCAATTACACACTTTGTTCTTTCAGATTTTCCAATCTTAGTTAAATATATTTCCTCTTTTATAAAAGATCCTAATTGTCTTAATTCTTCCAAAATCTCAATTCTAACTAAAAATCTATCTTTTCCATTATAATGAAGCGCAAATTCGTTTAGCGTTCCATCATCGTTTAGAATATCTACAATTTCTAGTTTGTGTTTGTCGCCAATTATCTTATCATTTTCACTATGTGCTGGGGTAACTTTTAAACATCCTGTCCCAAATTCAGGGTCAACATATTGATCTGTTATAATTGGAATTTCTTTATTTATAATTGGAATAATAGCTTTCTTTCCCTTTAAATTTAAATATCTATCATCATCAGGATTTACAGCTATTGCAGTATCCCCAAAAATTGTTTCAGGTCTAGTTGTTGCCACGCTAATTGTTTTGGAAGAATTAGAAATTTTGTATTTAATATAGAAAATTTTAGTTTGTTCTTCTTCATAAATTACCTCTTCATTAGATAATGTAGTTTTAGCTTGAGGATCCCAATTTACCATTCTATGTCCCCTATAAATCAAGCCTTTTTCATATAAATTAACAAAAACCTTTATCACAGATTCTGTCATTTCTTTATCTAAAGTGAACTTAGTTCTATCCCAATCACAAGAACACCCTAACTTTTTTAATTGTTCTAAAATTAAGCCACCGTGCTTCTCTGTCCAATCCCAAGCATAATTTATAAACTCATCTCTCGTTATATCTTTTTTATCAATTCCGTCATTCTTTAATTTCTCTACAACTTTAGCTTCAGTTGCAATTGAAGCATGGTCTGTTCCTGGAACCCAACAAGCATTAAAACCCTGAAGACGTGCCTTTCTAATTAAAATATCTTGAATAGTGTTGTTTAGCATATGACCCATATGTAGTATTCCTGTAACATTAGGGGGAGGAATTACAATAGTATAAGGAAGTTTATCATTTGGTTTTGAGTTAAAATACTTGTTTTCATTCCAAAATTGATACCACTTTGACTCTATTTTTTTTGCATCAAAGCTCTTAGCTATACCCATCTATTATTTTCATTAATTATGATGACAAAAGTAGTCAACTAAAAAGTAATTTAAAAGGTAAGTTGATTTTTTGTAAGTATGTATAAAAAGTCATAGTTTTAATTAAAATTCATGACATGAAAAAAATTTCACTAATTATATGTTTAGTACTTTGCACATTTCCTTTACTTTCTCAAGAAAAATCAGCTGAAATTTCATTTAAGGAAACTATTATTGATTATGGAACTATTGAAAATGGTGAAGATGGGAAAAGAACTTTTGAGTTTAAAAACATTGGTAACGCTCCTCTAATCTTTTCTAGAATCTTTTCTTCTTGTGGTTGTACTATTCCTAAAAAACCCGAAAAACCAATTCTTCCAGGTGAATCTGGTTCAATTGAAGTTGAATATGATACTAAAAGGACGGGGTTGTTCCAAAAAGCAATTACAGTGAATTCTAATGCTAAAACACCAAATGTTATTTTAAGGATTAAGGGTGAAGTCCTACCAGAGCCAGAAGAAGAAGAAGAAGAAGAAGACAAATAAAATTTGTCTATTTATTAAATAGATAAAAATTGCAAAAAAAAAACAAAATATCTCTTAAGAACTATAACAGTTTTGGAGTAGATGTAATTTCCTCTAATTTCAACATTGCAAATTCAGAACAAGAAATAATTGATTTTATTAAAAAAAATAATATTGATGAGCCAATAATTTTGGGTGGAGGAACTAATATTCTTTTTAAAAATAATATTGATCGAAATATTCTAAAAATTCAAATTAAAGGAATTGAATTAATAAATGAAACAGAAGATTACGTAATTGTTTCTGTTGGAGCTGGAGAAGTATGGAATGATTTTGTTAATTGGACTATAAATAATGATTATGGTGGCTTGGAAAATTTAACTTTAATTCCTGGAAATGTAGGAAGTGCTCCAATTCAAAATATAGGTGCATATGGAGCTGAATTAAAAGACACTTTTGAAAATTGTAGAGCTATTTCAGTAGAAACTGGATTATTAAGAATATTTAATAATACTGAATGTAAATTTTCATATAGAAGCTCTATTTTTAAAGAAAAACTTAGAAATAAGTATATTATTTCTAATGTTACTTTTAAACTTTCTAAAAAAAATCATCAAATAAATTTTTCTTATAAACCTTTAGAAGAGATTATAAAAAATAATCATATTTTTAATCCTACTATTAAGGATATTTCAGAATCAGTTAACAAAATTAGATCAAGCAAATTACCAGACCCCAAATTGATTGGTAATTGTGGTAGTTTTTTTAAAAATCCAATTATAGATAAAATTGATTACAAAAAATTATGTGAAAAGGAAAAAAATGTTCCATTTTATAAAACTTCAGAAAATAAAATAAAAATTCCTGCTGCCTGGCTAATTGAAAAATGTGGATATAAGGGGATAAGAGATGGTAATACTGGAACTCATGATAAACATGCACTAATAATTGTTAACTACGGAAATGCTTCAGGATATGAAATTTTTGAATTTTCTCAAAAAATTAAAAACGATGTTTTAAGAAAATTTAATATATTGCTAGAGGAGGAGGTTAATATAATTGATAAATAATATGTTATATATAATCACATTTTTATTGTTAGGGTTAGCTTTTGCTGGAATTTCCATTAAAATTATTTTAAAAAAAAATGGAAAATTTTCAGGAACTTGTGCTAGTGCTAACCCTTTTCTAAATAAAAAAAATGAGCCTTGTGGAATTTGTGGCAAACTTCCCAATGAAACTGACTGTAAAGAGCCTAAAATGAATTTGAATTAATAGTTTGGCAGAAAACAAAATTATTAGAAATCAAATTAATCTTGCAAAAGAAAATAATCAAAATGCATTTAGTTATTTATTAAATAAATATTGGGACGATGTTTATAATTTTCAATTAAAAAGGATAAAAAATGAATCAAATGCTGAGGATATTACCATTGAAAGCTTTAGCAAAGCATTTGAAAAAATAAATACTTATAACGATAAATATCTTTTTAAAACATGGCTTATTACTATTTCAAAAAATCTTCATATTGATCAAGTAAGAAAAAATAAAAAAAAATTAAATGTAATTGAATCCAATGATTTTAAGGAAGTTGTAGAAAGCTCTCCTAGTCCTGAAGATGATCTTATAAATGAACAAAAATTAAAATCACTCAAACATAAAATAAGTAAATTAAAGCCTAGTTATAAAAAAGTAATTGAACAAAGATATTTTAATGAATTAAGTTATAAGGAAATTTCTAAAAAACTTAAACAACCAATAAATAATGTGAAAGTTAGAATAATGAGAGCTAAAAGAATTTTAGCTGAAATGATTGAAAAATCATGATATCTATAATACGAAAATTAGGGCCTGGATTACTTTTTGCTGGTGCAGCAATTGGAGTTTCTCATCTTGTTCAATCCACAAGAGCAGGTGCTGATTTTGGTTTTGGATTATTATGGGCTCTAATACTTTCTAATCTGTTTAAATATCCTTTTTTTTTATTTGGACCTAAATATTCATTAGCCACTAATGAAAGTCTTTTAGATGGTTACTACAAATTAGGTAAATATGTTTTATTGATATATCTATTTTTATCTCTAATTACTATGTTTACAATCCAGAGCGCTGTAACAATTGTCACAGCAGGATTGGCAATTGAACTTTTTGGAATTACATCCAACATAACTGTATGGGCATGTATAATAATTGCAATTTGTTTGTTAGTTCTTCTAATTGGAAAATATAAACTCTTAGATAATCTAATGAAATTTGTGATAATAATACTAGCTGTAAGTACTTTATTAGCTGTTTTCTTTGCTGGATTCGACACAACCAACTCATTTGAATTAACGCAAGTATTTCCAAAAGAAACCATAGAAATTGCGTTTTTAGTTGCATTTATGGGTTGGATGCCTGCTCCACTAGATGTTTCAGTATGGCAGTCTATATGGACTTTAGAAAAAAAGAAAAAAGAAAAAAATATAAATGATAATGATATAATTCTTGATTTTAATATTGGATATTTAACTACAATCATTTTAGGAATTTGTTTTATTGCTCTTGGAGCATTTGTAATGTATGGAAGTGGAGAATCATTTTCTAATCAAGGAGGTGAATTTGCCAAACAATTAATTAATTTATATACAGATTCTATTGGAAATGGAGTCTTTATAATAATTGCTATTGCAGCATTTACAACCATGTTTAGTACAACTATTACATGTCTTGATGCCTCACCAAGAACAATGGAGAAAACTTTTAGTTTATTGGGAATAAAGAAGATTGCAAGCTATAATCTTTGGATTATAACTTTAGCTATCGGTACATTATCAATTTTTGTATTTTTTATGTCTGAAATGGGTTTACTAGTAAAAATAGCTACTATACTTTCATTTATAACTGCACCATTTTATGCATTTGTAAATTTTAGATTAATTAATAGCAAATACACACCAAAAGAATTTAGACCATCAAAAGGGATAAATATCCTAAGTATAATGGGATTAATTTTTTTAACATGCTTTACAATATGGTATTTGACTATTTTATAAAAAATTAATCAATAGTTTGTAACTTTACTCCGTATTATATTTTTTATGTCAACTCTAAGTCATATTTCTTCAAACAAAAAAATAGTAAAAAAACCCAAATGGATTAGAGTAAAACTTCCTTCTGGAAAAAAATATACAGAATTAAGAAGGTTAGTAGATAAATACAATTTAAATACAATTTGTTCGTCTGGAAGTTGTCCTAATATGGGTGAGTGTTGGGGAGAGGGAACTGCTACTTTTATGATTTTAGGAAATATATGCACAAGGTCTTGTGGGTTTTGTGGTGTTAAAACAGGTAAACCAGAAAATATAGATTGGGCTGAACCGGAAAAAGTAGCTAATTCTATAAAAGTAATGAAAATCAAACATGCTGTTATAACTTCGGTAGACAGGGATGATTTAAAAGATATGGGTTCTTTTATATGGACTGAAACAGTTAAAAGTATAAGAAGGTTAAACCCTAAAATAACCCTTGAAACTCTTATACCAGATTTTCAAGGAATTGAAAAGCATTTAAATAAAATTGTAGAAGTTAATCCTGAGGTTGTATCTCATAATATGGAAACAGTTCGAAGATTAACTAGAGAAGTGAGAATCCAAGCAAAATATGAAAGAAGCCTTAAAGTACTTAAATATTTAAAAAGAAAAGGAATAAAAAGAACTAAATCAGGAGTTATGCTAGGATTAGGTGAAAAAGAAAATGAGGTATTTCAAACACTTATAGATTTAAAGGAAAACAATGTAGATATTGTAACTCTTGGACAATATCTACAACCTTCAAAAAAACATTTACCAGTCAAAGAATTCATTAAGCCCACACAATTCAAAGTTTATGAAAAATTTGCTAAGAATTTAGGTTTTAGACATGTTGAAAGTGGACCGTTAGTAAGGTCATCTTATAAAGCTCAAAAACATATTTCTTAATTAAGAGCATCATAAATTAGAGATTTAAAAGCGCCCTCATCTTTTAAAAATGTAGTTTTTATTTCTAAATAAAATAGTTTGTTATTTAAATTTAAATTCTTAATTTTTTTATAGTCCTTTTCCGTTGTAACAACAATTCTATCTCCAAATTCTTTTTCAATTCTAGAAATATCTTTAGATGAATAATTGTGATGGTCTGAAAATGTAATGTGATCAAATTGAACATTTTTATTATTCAAATATTCTATTAAAGGGCTAATATTGGATATACCTGTTACTAACAAAACTTTTGATTTTTTTAATTCTTCAATTTCAATATTTGATGTTCCAAAAAGAGTATTATTATAAGATATAGATGTAAAAAACAAATTTTGATGCTTCATTAAATTAATTGAATTACAAAAGACCTTCATTTCAGACTCTTTTAAATTATCTGGACATTTTGTTACAATAATTATGTCTGCTCGTTTATAACTATTTAAAGACTCTCTTAAATTTCCTGAAGGTAAAATATAATCATTAAAAAATGGTTTATTATAAGTAGTAAGTAAAATATTTAATCGAAGAGAAATACTTCTGTGTTGAAAACAATCATCTAAAACTATACCACGCAAATTTTTGTTTTCTCTAATTAAATTATTAACTCCTCTAACCCTTTTTTCATCAACAGCAACCTGAATATTTTTAAACTTTTTAAATATTTGATAAGGCTCATCTCCAATTAATTTTGGAGATGATGTTGAAGAAGCTTTAATGTAACCTAAACTAGATCTTTTATAACCCCTACTTAATAAAGCCAAATTAAATTTTTGACTAAAATTTTCAAAAATATATTCTGCCATTGGAGTTTTTCCTGTTCCTCCTGTGCTTAAATTACCTATACCAATTAATGGGATAGGAAATTTTTTAGATTTTAAAATTTTACAATTAAAAAGAATATTTCTAAAACTTGTTATAATAAAATAAATTGCAGAAATAGGATACAGAATTTTTCTAATCCAAAACATAAAACTAAAGTATAAATTAAAATCTAAATTATTGATGATTACAGAATTTATAACTTTGCAATAAAAAAATTGTGAAATTAAAAGAAATCATAAATATAATTGAAGATTGGGCTCCATTAGAATCAGCCGAAGATTTTGATAATGTTGGATTAATTGTTGGTAATAAATCTGCAATCATTACAAAAGCTTTAATAACCATTGATTCCTTAGAAAATGTGGTGGATGAAGCCATTGAAAAAAAGTGTAATTTAATTATTAGTTTTCATCCTATAATTTTTTCAGGTTTAAAAAAAATTACTAAAGAAACATATGTAGAAAGGGTTGTTAGTAAAGCAATAAAAAATAGTATCAATATTTATGCTATACATACAAATTTAGATAATCATCCTAAGGGAGTAAATTTTCAAATTTCAAAAAAATTAAGCTTAATAAATACTAAAATACTTATCCCTAAAACAGGGTTTAAAGGAGGAATGGGAATGATTGGAAAACTTAAAGAATCCTTTTCTGAAAAAGAATTTTTAAAATATGTGAAGAAAAAAATGAAAGTTAAAACAATTAAACATTCTCCACTTATAGATAAAAAAATTAATAATGTTGCAGTTTTAGGAGGATCTGGAAGTTTTGCAATTGATGATGCAATTAATTCTAAAGCTGATTGTCTAATAACTTCTGATCTTAAATATCATGATTATTTTAAAGCTGAAAACAAAATATTATTGTTAGATATAGGGCACTTTGAAAGTGAACAGTTTACAAAAGAGTTAATTTTAAATTTTCTTATGAAAAAAATTCCTAAGTTTGCGTGCATTATATCAAAATCCAATACAAACCCTGTTAATTATTTTTAATTATGGCTAAAAAAGTAGAATTTTCAGTAGAAGACAAACTTAGAGCACTTTATGACTTACAATTAATCGATTCTAGAGTTGACAAAATAAGGAGTGTTAGAGGAGAGCTTCCTCTTGAAGTAGAAGATTTAGAAGATGAAGTGGCTGGACTTGAACTTAGAGTATCTAAAATACATGAAGAACTAGATCAATGTTCAGAAGAAATCAAATCAAAACAGAATACTACTGAACATGCTAAATCAATGATTAAAAAATATAATGATCAACAAAAAAATGTTAGAAATAACAGAGCTTTTGAATCTTTAAGTAAAGAAATTGAATTTCAAGTTCTTGAAATTGAACTTTGTACTAAGCAAATTAAAGAGTTAACTGCTCAAATAGAATTAAAAAAAGAGAATATTGATCAAAATAACGAAAAACTTAATGAAAGGAAAGAGCATTTAGCTCATAAAAAAAATGAACTGGATGGTATTTTAAAAGAAACTGAAAAAGAAGAAAATGGTCTTTTAAAAAAATCCAAAAAATTTCAATCAAAAATTGATGAATCTTTGCTTATTTCTTATAAAAAGATTAGATCTAGTGTTAGAAATGGGCTTGCTGTTGTTGCTGTTGAAAGAGGTGCTTCTGCTGGATCTTTTTTTACTATACCTCCTCAGGTTCAATTAGATATTGCATCAAGAAAAAAGCTTATCACAGATGAACATAGTGGTAGAATTTTAGTTGATAAATTATTGGCGGATGAGGAAAGTAAAAAGATGGAAAAACTTTTTACAAGTTTATAAACTATTTTACTATAAAAGATTTATTTAAATCTTTACCTCCTAATACTTTGATATTATAAAAATATTGTCCTGAGGCTAATTTTTTATTAGAGTTTATTGATAGTGGAAAAGTATGTGTTCCTCTTCTCAATAGATTATCATAGATCAATCCATGATTACGCCCTAAAATATCGTAAATATATATTTTGATATGGTGATCTTGATTAATTCTCAAGTTTAAATCAACCTTAGTCGATCCATATATTGCAGCATGATAAGGAATAATATCATCATAATTTATTACATCATCATTACAGTTTATCCCAAGCCCTAAAAGAGAATATTCATTTCCTAACATCGCTTTATTAATAAAATTCTTGTCACCGCACAACCAATCAGTAAGTATTGTAGTGTAGATAGATCTAAAATCTAATTTATGTTTTAAATTTCCTCTTTTATTTAGATCACTTAAACTTGGATGATCACCTATAATACCATTTCCTTTTAAAGCAGGTCCAAATAACATTACAGGAGCAGCGGCTCCGTGATCTGTTCCTTCAGATCCATTTTCAGCAACTCTCCTTCCAAATTCTGAAAAAGTCAATGAAAGGACTTTGTTATCAAGTCCATAATATTTTAAATCATCATAAAACACTTTAATAGAATTTGATAAAGTAGTCAATAGCTTTTGGTGTCTTTCAGGCTGATTACCATGGGTATCAAATCCTCCTAATGAAACCATATATATTTTAGAGCCTAAACCACCTTTTATAAGTCTAGAAACCAAACTGAGTTGAGTGTCTAAATTATTCTCAGCATCATATTGATTAAAGTCCTCAGATTCACTATAAGCTTTGTGTATAACAGAAGCATAATTAAAAGTTGCATTAGATATTCTTCTAAGAAACTCGATTTGATCTCCATGAGTACAATCAGGTAAATTTTTTGTATCAAATAAGGTTCCATTTTCAGCAACTTTTTTTAATCTTTCTGGACTAGAAACAGCAAAAGCATATGTTGTTTTACTTCCATTAAAAATTAAATTTCCCCTACTACCAATTTGAATTGCTACAGGTTTTTCTGGAGGATTCGTAAGATAGTCTAGGTATTTTTCATCGTAATACCTTCCAAGCCATCCTGTAGAAATTTCAGTATTTCTTGTAGCACTAGCCCAAATATCTGATGATTTAAAATGTGATCCGTTTGGGTTTTCATACCCTACTCCATTTACAACTTTCATTTTTCCATCTTTCCATAAAGTTTCCATATTATTCATATGGTTAGGTATTGCAAAATCATTATTTAGCTTAATCAAATTAGACTTAGGAATATGAATATTAGGTCTTTTATTAACATAAGTGTCAAAATCATATAAAGGAACAATTGTATTTAAGCCATCATTACCTCCTTTCAGTCTTATTAGTATTAAAGATCTGTCCGATGGCGCGTTTGTCAATGCATTAGTTAAAAAATTAGAATTTAAAACGGATAAAGAATTATTACCAAAAGATATTGCACCTGCACCAGCAATCCCTAAAGTTTTCAAAAAACCTCTTCTACCCCATTTAGAGTGTTCTGCTTTATGTTTTTTTGAATTTAAATAATTCTTTTTCATTTATTACTTTAATTGAAACTCTGGTAATGATATAAAAAACAACATCAAATTATAAACTTGAGTTGGTACAGATTCATAATTTAATGTCCATGTTCCATCCTGAAAATAATTATCAGGAATATCTCCTTTAAAAATGTTGATAGCATCCGTTTGTTCTTCTTCCTTAATATCATATTTGCAAAACATATAATCTTTTAATTTATCAACTATTACTTTTGGATCTTTCTCATCTTGTCCAACTAGAGAAATAATAAAAGTTCTAAACTGTTCCTTATTTCCCGCCCAATGTCTATTTAAAATATATTCTATAAATTCCCATCTCATAGGTATGGTTCCTGTACTAATCCAATCGTGATTTTCTTGCCATCCAGCAACATCAATTGGTTTAAAGATTTCTTGTCCCATTTCAACACATCTTGCTTTCATATAATTAATATGTTTTTCTTGAAAGGTCTGACCAAATACAAACTCAAAATCATTTTGAATGAAAACAAATAAATCGATTGGACTTTTAATTAAAACATTAGAAGAATTTAAATCAAAAAAATGTTCACTTTTAAACAATTGTTGGTAAACTGGAACTAACTCAAAATTATTTGAAATAAAAGTTGATGCTAATTCAGAAGTAATTTTTTTATTTAAAATTGGACTAACAAAATATTTATATAGCTTTTCACAAATAAAATTTGCAATTAATTCTTTTTTCTCTTGAAACAAAATATCTACTACATCTTGATAACCCCAATTACCTGTTTTTCCGAAAATTGTTTTCTCTCCAGCATCAAAGTTATTCTCACTAAAAATAATAGCGCTCCCATTTCCATTTGAGTATTTATTATATCCCGTTAGTGCTCTTGATGTTTCTGTAATATCTGAAGAATCATATCCATTACCTTCACCCAAAGTAAATAATTCATAAAGTTCTCTTGCATAATTTTCATTAGGAGCTTTTTTCTTATTAGAATAACCATTTAGATAAAGAAGCATAGCTGGTTCCAAGCCAATAGCACTTAGAAATTCTTTGAAATTTCCAAGTGAATATTGTTGAAGTCTAGAATGATACTGATATAAATATTGAGATCGATTGTAATCATAGTATTCGGTTACAAAGTGGTTACTCCAAAATAAAGTAAGTCTTTCTCTAAATCCATCAGATAAGAAATTAGAAAAAGCCTGTTTTTGCCATAGAGTTTTATAGTATCCTTGATTATTTCCTGAATTGTTAATTTCATCATTGTTCCAAAAACCCCACTCAGGAGCTGGTGTTAAAGGCATCATTTTGGCAGAATTAATTATCTCATCTATTAATTCTTCAGGTGATTTAGTTAATAAAGCCTTTGCTTTTTCATTAGAAATACCAAAACCTAGCCTTCTATAAATAAATCTAATTTTTGAAATATCCCAAGGATTTTCACTTGAAGGAACATATAACGTTAATGTTGAATTGTTACAACCCTGCATTTTACAAAAGTAAATATTTTCTAAAAAAAGATTTTTTTTTTCATAGATTTAGGAAAATATCTAAAACTCAGAAATGTTATTCAAAAATCTCTTATTTTTTTTAGTTGTAATTACTCAATTAAACTGTTATGGTCAAACTAAACTATCTAGACTAGAAAAAAAAATATTGAAACAGGTAAGTTTAAATCAAGAAAATGCAATTATTTTTCTAGAAAAAGTTGTGAATATTAACAGTGGAACTTTAAATAAAAAAGGGGTTAGAATGGTGGGAGATGTATTTAGAAATGCTTTTGACGATATCAATTTTTCTACTCAATGGATGGAAATGCCTGAAGAAATGAATAGGGCTGGTCATCTATTTGCATATAAAAAAGGTTCTAAAGGGAAAAAACTTCTTCTTATTGGACATTTAGATACAGTCTTTGAAGAAAACAGCCCTTTTCAGACTTTTGAAAGAAGAGATAGTATTGCTTATGCCCCTGGAGGTAATGACATGAAGGGTGGAAATGTAGTCATGCTTTATGCTCTTAAAGCTTTAGATGATTTAAATTTATTAAATAAATCTACTATAACAGTTGCATTGACTGGAGACGAAGAAAGTACTGGCAAACCATTAAGTATATCAAGAAAAGATTTAATTGAAGCTGCTAAGAATAGTGATATTGCACTAGGTTTTGAAAATTCAACTGGATATAATAATGCCACTATTGCAAGAAGAGGATCCTCAGGTTGGAGCGTTACAACTACCGGAGTAAGAGCTCATTCATCAGGAATTTTTAGAGATTCAATTGGTGCAGGAGCTATTTTTGAAATGGGACGAATTCTCCATAAATTTTATGAAGAAGTTCGCGGTGAAGAATTATTAACTTTTAATCCTGGAAATTTAATGGGGGGGACTTTTGTTAATTACGATGAAAATAAAGCTGAAGGAGTAATCTTTGGAAAAACTAATGTTATACCTCAAATTGCAAAAGTGAATGGAGGTCTACGTTTTATTTCTGAAGAACAAAAAGAACGTGCTAGAAATAAAATGAGATTAATTGTACAAGAATCACTCCCCTATACAACAGCAACTATATCTTTTACTGATAGTTATCCTGCAATGCAACCTTCTGAAGGAAATAGCAAACTTTTAAAACTATTAAGTGATGTAAGTCTTTCTCTTAAACAAGGTGAAGTATTTCCATATGATCCTGGAAAAAGAGGTGCTGCAGATGTATCTTTTGTTGCAGATTATGTTGATGCTTTAGATGGTCTAGGCACAATGGGTAGTGGAGCGCATACACCTAATGAAACCGTTAACCTTAAAACAATGGAAGCTTTAATTTCAAGAACTGCGATCTTTATTCATCGACTAGTAAACATTAAAAATTAAAAAAATAATTAAAATTCTTACTATAAAATTTTTTATTAAATAACAACTGTTTTATATTTGCTATTCGAAATTTAATTTGAGGAACGATTTGACTGATTGCAACCTCTTTAAAAAAGTGCTAAAGCAGTAGCTTTCACAAAGATATTTAGTCAAATCTTTCCTATAACTAATTAATAATTATTTATTATGGAAAATCAAAAAATATCTACAAAAGCTCTTCATGCTGGACATGACACAAATTTAACTCAAGGAACTAGGGCAGTTCCACTTTATCAATCAACTTCTTATGTTTTCAATAATTCTGATCATGCAGCAAATCTTTTTGCACTTGCTGAGCCAGGTTATATTTACACTAGATTAAATAATCCAACAAATGATGTTTTAGAACAAAGACTTGCTGCTCTTGAAGGAGGGATTGGTGCGGTTGTTACAGCTGGAGGAACAGCTGCTATTTCTACAACTTTTCTAACTCTTTTAAAATCTGGCGACCATATAGTTGCCTCAAATAGTTTATATGGTGGTACATATAATCTATTGAATGTAACTTTGCCTAGATTTGGAATTACTACAACTTTTGTTGATCCTTCAGATCCAGAAAATTTTGCTAATGCAGTTCAAGAGAATACAAGAGCAATTTTTGCTGAATCTTTAGGAAATCCAAAACTAGATGTTTTAGATCTTAAAGAGATTTCTAAAAGAGCAAAAGCTGCTAAAGTTCCTTTTATAGTTGATAATACTGTTGCAACGCCTGCTTTACTTAGACCAATAGAACATGGTGCTGATATTGTAATTCATTCTCTAACAAAATATATCAATGGAAACGGAACTGCATTAGGCGGTGTTATCATTGATGCTGGTAACTTTGATTGGTCAAACGGGAAATTTCCTGAATTTACCGAACCATCACCTGGATACCATGGTCTTATTTATCATGAAGTTTTAGCTGAAGCTTCTTTTATTGCAAAGGCAAGAATTGAAGGTCTAAGAGATCTTGGTGCTGCTTTAAGTCCATTTAATGCTTTTCAAATCCTTCAAGGTCTTGAAACTTTAGATGTAAGAATAAAAAGGCATTCAGAAAATGCACAAGGCTTAGCTGAATGGTTAGAATCTCAACCACAAGTTTCCTGGGTTAATTATCCTGGATTAAAAACCAGTAAATACAACAAATTAGCTAATAAATATTTGCCTGATGGTCAAAGTGGAGTTGTTACTTTTGGCGTTAAAGGTGGTTATGAGAATGCTAAAACTATTGCTGATAAAACAAAAATATTTTCTTTGTTAGCTAATATTGGTGACTCAAAGTCTTTGATTATACATCCTGCCAGCACAACTCATCAACAATTAAGTGATGATCAACAATTGACTACAGGTGTAACTAAAGATTTAATAAGACTTTCCGTTGGATTGGAAGATTTAGATGATCTTAAATCTGATTTAGAACTAGCTTTTTCAAAAATTGATAATAAGATTCTTGTAGATTAATTGATGACAGACAATTTAATATATATTACTGTCAATAATGTTGAGATTAAAACTGGAAGGAAAGTAAATGTAAATCTTTCCTTCCAAGTTTATGGAAGAAATTATCATGATTATCCTGTTGTTGTTGTAAATCATTCTCTAACAGGAAATTCCAATATAGCTGGTAAAAATGGTTGGTGGAGCAAGTTAGTTGGTGATGAAAAACTAATAGATACTAATAAATTTTCTGTTATTTCATTTAATATTCCAGGAAATGGTTATGGTAGGGAAAATAATGATTTTATAGACGATTTTGTTTTAGGAGATATTGCCAAAATATTCAATTTGGCATTAAATCAACTTGGTATTACTAGTGTACATGCTTTAATTGGTGGATCTGTAGGAGGGGGATTGGTATGGGAAATGGGTACATTAGAACCAAACTATTATGATAATTTAATTTCGATAGCTGCTAATTGGAAATCTTCTGATTGGTTAATTGCTAATACACATCTTCAAAATTTAATTCTTAAAAATTCAAAAAATCCAATCAATGACGCAAGGATTCATGCAATGTTAACATACAGAAATCCTATATCACTAAATAATAAATTTAGATTTAAGAAAGATAAAATATCAAACAAAAGAGAAGTTGTTAATTGGTTAGAATTTCATGGAGAAAAATTAAAAAAAAGGTTTTCATTAGAATCATATATTCACATGAATAGACTCTTATCAACTGTTGATATAACTCATGGTAATAACTTAAATTTTGAAAAATTAATTGATTCAATTTCAAGTTCAATTCATTTAGTTGGGATTAATTCAGATATACTTTTTTCTGATTTTGAAATCAAAAAAACTTATAAAAAAATTCGAGAACAAAAAAACAACGTCCATTATTATCAAATCAAATCAGAACATGGTCATGATGCCTTTTTGATTGAGTTTAAAAAACTAACTGAATTATTATCTCCAATTTTTAAAGTTTAATATTAATGAAAGAAATAAATTTATTTATAACAGGTGTGGGTAATGTTGGCAGTGAATTATTAAATCAAATTCATACTCAAAAAAAATTTCTAAAAAAGAATTTTGATCTAAAAATAAAAGTTATAGCTCTATCCAATACAAAAAAAATGCTTTTTGATTTAGATGGCATATGTTTAAAAAAATGGAAATCAAAATTAAGTCAAGGATTAGAAAACAACAGAGATAAATTTGTAAATAAAACAATAAATTTATGGCTTGAAAACAGTGTCTTTATTGATAACACAGCCTCAATAATTGTTTCTTCAGAATATTCATCTTATTTAAAAAAGGGAATAGCAGTAGTTACATGCAATAAAATAGCTTGCTCAGATAAATATAAAGTTTATAATAACCTTAAAAGAATTTCGAAAAAACATAAAACACCTTTCTTATATGAAACAAATGTTGGAGCAGGATTACCAGTAATTAATACTTTAAAAAACTTAATTGATTCAGGAGATAAAATCCATTCGATTCAAGCTGTTTTATCTGGAAGTATAAATTATATTTTTAACAATTTTTTGGAAGCGGATTCATTTCATAAAATAGTTGACAAAGCAAAAGTTCTAGGATTTACTGAGCCTGATCCGAAAATTGATCTTTCTGGAATTGATGTTGCTAGAAAATTATTAATTCTCTCCAGAGAAATTGGTTATAAAAATGAACTTGAAAATATTAAAATAGAATCATTTTTACCTGATAAATGCTTAGTTTCAAATTCTTATAAAGATTTATTTTCATCACTAAAGAAAAACAAAAATCATTTTAACAAATTGCTTGAAAATGCAAAAAGAAATGGAAAAAAATTAAAACATGTAGGAGAATTTTATAATGGAAAGGGAAGTGTATCACTAAAAGAAATTGACGAAAATCATGAATTCTATAACTTGGAAGAGAAAGACAATATAATTTTATTTTATACAGAGAGGTATGGAAATCAACCATTAGTTATTAAAGGTGCTGGAGCTGGATCAAGTGTAACGGCTTCAGGAGTTTTTGCAGATATTCTTAAGTTATAAGAATTTTATCACTCAATAAGTGGGTTTATTTTTTGTGAAAGGTAATATTATAAAAAAATTTATTATGTAACGTTTGCTTCTCACACAAAAAATGTTACCTTTGCGTTACATTAATAATAAAAAAAATATAATTATGGAAATTTTAATACCAATATTTGGAATACTTTCAGGAATAGCTATCCCTATAGCTGTATTTATATGGCTTTACCACGAAGGCAAAGGAAAGAGGGAAACTATATTAGAGATATCTAAACAACTAGATGACCCTTCTAAATTACAAGAATTGTTAAGGATTTTTGATGAAAGAAGAAAAGAGCCAATAGATTATCGTAGAAATGGAGTTATAACAATTTTTGTTGGTATTGGTCTCTATCTCCTTGGTTATTTAGCACTCGGAAGTATATTAAAAGGGGTTGGAGCTTTAGTTGGTGTAATAGGTATTGGAACCATGATAGCTGGTTATCTCTACCCAAATACTGAAAAAGAACTAACCAATGCTGTTGAAGAATTTGAAAAGAAATAATTGTGGGTAAAAACCATAAAAAACTCTTCAATAATCTTGAAGAACTAAGAAAATCAGCTGGTTTAACTCAGCAAGAACTTTCTATTGATGCAGAAGTTTCAAGAAAAAGTATAAATGCTATTGAAAATGGAGTTTATGTTCCTTCAACAGTTTTAGCTTTAAAAATTGCGAAAACTTTAAATTGCAAAGTAGAGAACTTATTTGAGCTTCCTTAAAGTTGCTCATTTAGTAATAAAAAAAACCTCACTTTATAAGTGAGGTTTTTTTTTAATTCTTAATTTCACTACTAAATGAATTAAGACCTGTTCTATGAAAAAATTAGTTTTTATAATTTTTCTTTTTCCTTTTTTTACATGCCTTTCCCAAGAAGCAAATGAAATACTAAAAAAATCAGAAGAAAAAATAAGGGGAATAAAATCTTCATACCAAGAAATGAGTATAAAAATTGTTCGCCCCAAATGGAGCAAAGAGATGAAAATGAAAGGCTGGTCCATTGGAGAAGATTATTTTGCTTCAGTGGTACTATCTCCTGCAAAGGAAAAAGGCATTGTTTTTTTAAAAAGAGAAAATGAGGTTTGGAATTATATTCCTTCTATAGAGAGAACTGTAAAGCTGCCTCCATCAATGATGATGCAAAACTGGATGGGAACAGACTTTACAAATGATGATCTTGTCCAAAGATCTTCTATCATAAATGATTATTCTAATACTATAATTAAGGAAGAAGAAATAGAAGGTTTAGATTGCTGGGTTATAGAATTAAACCCAAACGAGGATGCTGCTGTAGTTTGGGGAAAATTAATGATTTGGATAGATAAGAAAGATTATATGCAATTAAAAACACAATTCTTCGATGAATATGATGAACTTGTGAGTATTATGCATGGAAAATCTATAAAAACTTTTGATGGGAAAAAACTACCTTCAATTATTGAATTTATTCCATTGGATAAGAAGGGTAATAAAACTATTGTAGAAAGGATAGTCTGGAAATTTGATATCGATATAAATAGTCGATTCTTCATGCCCAACAATATGAAAAATTTAAGATGATATTTAAAATAGCCTGGCGTAATATTGGGAGAAATAAGAAAAGAACCTTAATAACTACTCTTTCAGTTTCTGCAGCTTTATTTCTTATAATTCTTATGAGGAGCATGCAATTTGGCTTCTATGATAATATTATTCATAGCATTGTACAATCCTATTCTGGTTACATACAAGTTCATTCCAATGGATATTGGGAAAAACAAAGCCTCAATAATGCAATGGAGATAGATGATGACCTAATTAATAAAATTAATTCTGTAGATGGGGTTAAAAATCTCACCAATCGTCTTCAAACTTTTGCTCTTGTTTCTAAAGGAGAGAAATCTAAAGGAGCAATAATTAATGGAGTTGAAATTGAAAAAGAACAATTAATAACTGACTGGAATAAAAAAATAATAGAAGGCTCCCAGTATTTCGATTCTACAGATCAAATTGTTTTAAGTAAGGGTATAGCAGAATATTTTAATACTAAAATTGGAGACACATTAGTGCTTTTTGGACAAGGCTATCAAGGAATGATGGCTGCAGGGAAATATGTGGCCAATGGGATAATTGATTTAAAAAATCCAGGCTTAAATAAAATGACCATTTTCATGGATATAAAATCGGCACAAGATTATATATCCTCTGATGATATTGCTACACACTTAATTATTGATAAAGAAAAATATTATAATGAGAAAAAAATAGCGGAGAATATAAGCAACGTTATTTCTGATGATTATGAAGTTATGACCTGGAAAGAGATTCTTCCTGAATTAGATCAGATGATTACAGCAGATAATGTTGGTGGTTTAATAATGGCATTTATATTATATGTGATTGTATGTTTTGGAATGTTTGGAACCGTTTTAATGATGACAGAAGAAAGAAAATACGAATTTGGAGTTCTATTATCTATTGGAATGAGTAAGATAAAATTATATCTCATAATTTTATTAGAAACTATTATGCTTTCATCTATAGGGGTAATAATTGGAATAATATTAACAAGGCCTATCTCTCTATATTTTAACAAAAATCCTATCCATATGGATAGTTTTGGGGAAGGCTTAAGTGATGCTATGGGTGAATTTGGTTTTGATCCAATAATTCCTTTTTCTATAAATTGGGATATACCAATTTCCCATGCAATTTTTATATTTTGTGTTTCCATTCTTATATCAATTTATCCAGCTATTAGAATTTTTTCTTTAAACCCTATAAAATCTATGAAGCAATGAATCTAATTACATTAATAAAAATTGGGTGGAGAAATATTTGGAGAAGCAGAAAAAGAAGTCTAGTAGTGATTTTTTCTATAATATTAGGGCTTTATGGAGGATTAATTATAGCATCTTTAATGATTACCTTGAATGATCAAAGGATGAATACAGCTATAAAGACTTATTTAGCAGATATTCAAATACATGATAAAAAATTCTCAGAAGAATATTCTCTTAAGGATACCATTTATAATATTCAATCAATAGAGGAAAAATTAAAAAGTGATAAAAGAGTAAAATCTTATTCTAAAAGGACAGTAATAAATGGAATGCTATCAAATGCTACTGGCTCATATGGTGTTAATGTTCTTGGAATAAATCCAGAAAATGAGATAAAGGTAACTAGTGTATACAACAAAATTATTGAAGGAGACTATTTTACATCCAAAAGGCCAAACACAATGATAGTTGGTAAAAAATTAGCAGATAAATTAAACCTACAGATACGATCTAAAGTGGTAATAGCCTTTCAAGACATAAATGGAGATATTACCTCTTTATTATTTAGAGTAGAAGGTGTTTTTAAATCCGGAAACTCAATGTTTGATGATAATAATGTCTTTGTAAAAAATAATTCTATTTTTTCTAATCTACCTGATCTAAAAGGGTATCATGAAATTCCCATTTTAACTACAAATAGTAATCTAACTGAAGTATTAAAATCAGATTTACAAAATATCAGTAATTCTCTTGATGTTAAATCCTGGGATGACATTGCTGTTGAACTAGCCTATGCAAACAAAATGATAAGTTCATTCTTATATATATTTATGTTAATAGTACTTTGTGGTTTATCTTTTGGTATTATTAATACCATGCTTATGGCAATTCTTGAAAGAAAAAAAGAGATAGGGATGCTTATGTCTATAGGGATGACAAAATGGTATATATTCTTAATGATATGTTTTGAGACTATCTTTCTTTCTTTGGTTGCTATACCATTTGGCATACTCATTTCCTATATTACTGTTGATTATTTCAGTGTTCAAGGGATAGACTTAAGCATTGTAGAATCTGGTCTTGAAAACTTTGGTATAGGTACAGTACTGTATTTAAAACTTCCCAGTGAATATTATTTTAATCTAGGCTTATTAGTAATTTTAATTTCATTTATTTCATCTATATTTCCTGCAATAAGAGCTATGAAGATTAATCCCGTGGAAGCAACAAAATCAATATAAATTTTAATTATGATACAAACAGAAAAATTAAATAAAATATATAAGCAAGGTAAATTAAAAGTAAAAGCCGTAAATAATGTAAACTTAAAAATTTCTGATGGTGAATTTACCGCTATTGTAGGACCTTCTGGTTCAGGAAAAACTACCTTATTGAATTGTATTGGTGGCTTAGACAAACCAACAAATGGTAAAGTAACTATTGATGGAGAAGTAATTTCTTCTTATCCATCAAATAAAATGATTAAGTTTAGATTAAATAATATTGGTTTTGTATTCCAAGCTTATAATCTTATTCCTGTACTTTCAGCAAAAGAAAATATAGAAATGATTATGTTAATGCAAGGCTATGACAAGCAAGAAAGAGAACAAAGATCAAATGATTTACTAAATGAAGTAGGCATGGGGAATATGTCTAAAAGAAGACCTGCACAATTGTCCGGTGGTCAGCAGCAAAGAGTAGCCGTAGCAAGAGCCCTGGCTTCAAAACCAAAATTTATATTAGCAGATGAGCCAACAGCAAATTTAGACTCAATATCTACAGCAAAATTACTCGACATTATGTCTAGATTAAATAAACAAGAAAATATCACATTTATATTCTCTTCTCATGACCAAAGAGTTATTGATAGAGCTAGAAGAGTTATAACTTTAGAAGATGGGAAAATTATTACTGATAAGAAAAAATAATTTTTTTCTACTTTTTCTCTTTATAATATTCTGTATTGAATTACAGGGTCAAGAGAAAAAAACAGATTTCACATTAACAGGATATATTAAATACCTGCCTTCTTACCTAAAATACAACCAATCAGATTATGAAGAGTCTCAAACAAATCATTTAATTCATAACAGAATTAATTTTAGAGGTTATCTTGGAGATAATTTTTCAATAGGTTTAGAATTAAGAAATCGAATGTTTTTTGGAGATGAAGTAAGAGTTCCTGAACCTTATGGTTATGTTGACTTATCTCATTTTTTTGTTAATAATCCAAAATTTAAAATGCATTCTATGATTGATAGAATGTGGGTTAAATACCAAAAAGAAAAAATTGAAATAAGTATAGGCAGGCAAAGAGTTAATTGGGGAATAAACACTATATGGAACTCAAACGACCTGTTTAATGCATATAATTTTATCGATTTTGATTATATAGAAAGACCTGGTTCAGATGTAGTTCGATTCCAATATACTGGAGATGATTTATCCAGCTTAGATATCGTATATAAACCATCTACCATAGATAATAGTTCAGTAATTGCAGCACTGTATAGAATAAATACAATGGGCTATGATTTTCAGTTTTTAACAGCAAATTATTATGATGACGTAGCTTTAGGAGGTGGATGGGCTGGAAATATAAAAAATGCGGGATTTAAAGGAGAAGTAACTTATTTTATTTCAAAAAAATCTGCACAAAGTAACTCTACAAGTTTATCTACTTCGATAGATTATTCATTTAAAAATGGCTTTTATGTTTTAGGATCTCATCTGTATAATTCTAATGGTTTCTCAGAACCAGAAGAGTTTAGTCTACAATCTGTAACCCAGAATGTGCTTTCCCCAAAAAATTTAATGCCTTCTAAAAACACTTTTTTAATTCAGACTTCAGCATTTATTACCCCTGCAATAAACTCATCTTTAACTTTTTTATATGGAGAGGGAATTAATTTCTTTTTCTTCTCCCCAAATATATCCTATGATATTAATTCATCACTTGATGCAAGTTTAATTGGTCAATTTTTCTATATGGAGAATATGGAAAATTCTGGTGGAATTGAAAATGTACTAAAAGGAATATATGTACAGTTTAAGTACAGTTTTTAGTAAAAGGTCATTTTTTGCTTTATAAAAAAGATTTGGAATTTCTTTTGACTTATGAAGCAAGAATAAAAAAGGGTACAAGTAATATTAAATCTCAACTGGAAAAACAATTGATATTAAGAATGATAGAATTGTCTTTAAAATCATAAAATAAAATTTATTAATCTATTTTGATTTTTAATCCACTTTTAAAATCTTAATTTTATTTATCTATTTTTTTATTATAAGGAATAGAACTTAAAGTTATAATAGCATGATTTGTATAAAAACTAATATTCCTAAAGAAATATGTGAAATTGATGATGAACTAAAAGCAATTTATCATAGTAGGGACACAATTTGTATATGGGTGTTTAAAACAAGAATTGAGAGAAATAAGTTCATGGATGAAACTATAGGAATGCTAAAAAAAGAAAGAGAAGATCATTATATTTTAAATTATAAATAAAAAACCCCAACATAATGTTGAGGTTAAAAATGTGGGCGCTGAGGGATTCGAACCCCCGACCCCTTGGGTGTAAACCAAGTGCTCTGAACCAACTGAGCTAAGCGCCCTTACGAACTGACTATTGATGAATTAAATCAAAAACTATCTGGATTTTTTTTGTGTAGTTCCAATTCCAGCTCCTAAAGCTATTCCTACAGGAAGCCACAATCCTATATTGTCAGTTAAAACACCTATAATAATACCACCAACAACACCAATTGCAATTGATTTTTCCATTATAGTAAATTCTCTTTTTCTTTTATTATCAATTTCCATAATACATAAATTTGATCAGCAAATATAATTTATTTTTTAAGTTGACCACTATCTGCTATGAATAATTTGGAGGTTATTATTTTTTCCAAAGACTAACTAATTCCCTATAGGTTTCTAATGATCCCTTTTTTCCTGACTCAATTTTAATTTTTCCGTAATAAAAATCAATAAATTCTTGATTAGTTAACCATATTGTTTGTACCATCCCTAAATAATTTTTGCTTTTATGATTTATGTATTGATCATATTGAGTTTTAGCAACTTCTTTATTATTATGAGGACAAGTAAGTAGTCTAAATCCTTTTTCAATAAAATAATCGTGTGTTTTAGTTGCTCTTCTATAGTGCCAATCAGCTATTATAACATCTTTATTTATTAAATCAATTGAGCCATAAGTATCATTTTCACTAGCTTCCCACATCCCTAATCCAGTTTCTTTTCCATCAATCATTCTATCTCCCCAAATCATAAGTTCAACATTTCTCTTTTTTAAAAAAGAATAAATTAAATTTACTTCATTAGCATAAAGCTCTGATTTACTTTTACCTGAGCATCTAATACAATTATCATTTCCAATATAAAATACTTCATCCATTCCTGCGTGAAGTGTTTTAGCTTCAAAAACATCTACTATTTCATCTAATATTGGTAATATAACCTCATGAACTTTTGGGTGTAAAGGACAATAACTTTTAGTATATAAACCATCTTTATTTGGCCACTCATATATTTCTGGTAATATAACTTCAGGATTCTCGTCAAATTCTGGATAATTTTCGAGCAATGGATGCATTTTGGTTTCTACAGCTATTCCTTTATTATCTCTAATTAGAGTGGATTGGTGGCCTAGCATACTAACTTTGGGAATAATTTCAATTCCCAAAGATTTACAATGTTTAACTATCTTTTTTATATCAGATTCTGAAAGAGCATCAGGGCCAGTAAGTTCTGGAAATGATTTAAATTCATAGTTCCATCCAATATTAAATATAATTGTATTAACACCATCTGGAGCTAAGACTTTAGAAGTAAATTTTAAAAAATTGTCAATGTTTTCAGAAAGAGGTGCTTTCAATGAAATTCCTCTAATCTCATTATTAGTAGAACAAGAAAATGCTATAAATAATAATAAAAAGGTTGTTATTTTTCTCATCTTTTATACAAGTTTAATTATGTCTGAAACAATAAAATTACTTCCTCCAATAAAAATTAGATCTTCTTTTCTTGATTCATCACAACAACATTGATATGCACTTTTAACATTTAAAAAAGATTTTCCTTTTATTCCTATCTTCTTAGAATAATTAAAAATCTCTTTAACCTTTAAAGCCCTATTTATATCTGGTTGACAAAAGTAATAATATGCGTCTTTAGGTAAAGATCGTAATATTTTTTCAAAATTTTTACCCTTAACAAATCCAATTACAATTCTTAATTCTCCAAAAGTAATTTCATCAAATGCTTTAATAGTTTCTTTAAAAGCCTCTAAATTATGTCCAACATCAAGGATTGTTTTAGGGCTTTGATTTATAATTTCCCACCTTCCTCTTAATCCAGTATTATTAATGACGTTTAAAAGTCCTTTTTTAATATTTTTTGTTGAAATACTCAAATCATCCATTAGTGATAGAGACTTAATAACACCCTTAATATTCTTTTTTTGAAAAGAACCTTGTAAATCAGTAGAAAAATCCGAAATATCTATATCGTTGGCCAAATATATATCTGAGTTTTTTTCATTTGCTTTATCAATAAAAATTTTGTGTATTGAAGATTGATATTCACTAATTATCACTGGTTTACAACTCTTTATAATACCTGCCTTTTCTCTAGCAATTTGTTTAATATTTTCTCCTAAAAATTCTTGATGATCTAAACCTACATTTGTTATAATACTTATAATAGGATTTATAATATTAGTAGCATCTAACCTTCCTCCTAACCCAGTTTCAATTATAGCTATATCTACCTTTGATTTCGAAAAATAGTAGAAAGCCATCGCAACTGTCATTTCAAAAAAAGAAATTTTATTTTTTTTAAAATAATCTTGATATTTTTTTACGAAATCTACAACATTAGATTCTGGAATCTTTTTTCCATTTAATTTAATTCTTTCTCTAAAATCAATTAAATGTGGAGAAGTATATAGTCCTACTTTATAACCTCCCTCATGAAAAATCGAGGCTAACATATGGCTAGTAGAACCTTTTCCATTTGTTCCTGCTACATGTATTGATTTAAAATTATCTTGTGGATTTTGAAGAAAATTACAAACTGATTTAATTGAATTTAAGTCAAGTTTATATTTAATAAATCCATCTCGTTGATAAATAGGCAATTGATTATAAAGCCAATCAACAGTTTCTGTATAATTCATTTATTTTATAAAACAAAATCTCGAAGAAGCATAAAAGTACCATAACCAGCCCAAAATCCAACCATTGCTAAAATTGCTATTTTCTTTAAATACCAGAAGAAATCAATTTTTTCCATACCCATAGCAACTACTCCTGCAGCTGAACCGATAATTAACATACTTCCTCCAGTCCCAGCAGAAAATGCAATTCCATGCCAAAGCGGATCATCAATAGGATTTGGGAACATACCAATTGATGCAGCAACTAGAGGAACATTATCAATTAGTGCTGATAAGTGCCCCAGCAAAATAATTACTAGATCTGAATTTGGAATAACTTCATTAATCCAATTAGCAAAATTAAAGAGAATACCCAAGGACTCTAAAGCTCCTACTGCCATTAATATTCCTAGGAAAAACAATATACTAGGTAGTTCAATTTTAGTAAGTGAAGCATGAATAGGGCTATGATCTGCCTCATCCTCATGATCCTCATCTACTTTTGTCAAACTAAACCTTTTATTACTGTATATCTCCGCTACGGTAGCAACAAATGCTAAAGATAACATCATACCTACGTAAGGTGGTAAATGAGTAACTACTTTAAAAATTGGAACAAAAATTATAGAACTTAATCCTATAAATAATATTTTATTTCCATATTTATTTTCTTCTAAATCTTTTACTTTTTCTGGCATTTCAAATTCACCTTTAAAAATTTTAAAACGTGAAGCAATAAAAAATGGAACTACCATACACACTAGAGATGGTATTATTAAATACTTTATTAAATCAAAAACGGTGACTTTATCTGCAATCCATAACATAGTAGTTGTTATATCTCCAATTGGAGACCATGCACCACCAGCATTAGCTGCAATAATTATTAATCCTGAATACCACAATTTCAAGTTTTTATCTTCTACTATCTTTTGAAGTAAAGTAATTAAAACAATTGTTGCAGTTAAATTGTCAATTATTGCAGAAAGAAAAAATGCCAAAAAACCAAAAATCCATAAAATTTTAACTTTACTTCTTGTTTTAACTAATCTCTTTATACCTAAAAAACCTCTAAAAAAATCTATTATCTCAACTATAGTCATTGCGCCAAGCAAGAAAATTAATATCTCTGCTGTCTTACCTAAATGATGAAGAAGAGTTTCATCTAAATGTGCATCTTCCAACTGGAGCAAATCGAGATTTATATGAAATAATTGTAAATGATTTAGTGCAATTATTGCCCACATAATTGCCATCATTGCTAGTGCAGGAATTAATTTATCAATCTTAATTGAATGTTCAATCGTTATAAAAAAATAACCTAATACAAAAACTGAAATAATTACTAATTCCATTGAATAATAAAATGAATGGTAAACATATTAAAAAAAAATAGAATCTACCATTACTAAATCAATAAAAAACATCATAAAAATTATATTAAAAATATGATATAGATAATATTGAAGCTTTAAATTATCAACTTTATATTAATTATTGATTTATAGTCAAATTGCTTTATAAAGGGATGTATATTCTTTACTTTTATAAATTCCAATTAAACTTATGCTTCCAAAAAAACAAGGATTATACTCCCCTGAATTTGAACACGATAATTGTGGAGCTGGATTTATATGTAGTCTAAAAGGTGAAAAAACAAATGATATAATTCATAAAGCTTTAAATATTCTTACATGCTTAGAGCATAGAGGAGCAGTAAGTTCTGATGGAAAAACTGGAGATGGTGCAGGAATATTAATAGAAATTCCTGATATTTTTTTTAGAAAAGAATGTGAATTTCAATTACCTGACCCTCATGAATATGCAGTTGGTATGGTATTTCTGCCAAAAAAAGATAATCAATCTAAATACTGTATTAATATTTTCGAAAAAGAAATATCAAAACAAAATCTATCCATTTTAGGATGGAGAGAAGTGCCTATAAACTCAAAAGTTGTGGGAAGCATTGCTGCAGAAACACAACCAACTATTAAACAAGTTTTTATAGGAATAAATGGTAACAAATTATCTGAATCTGAGTTTAATACTAAATTATTTGTAGCAAGAAAAATTGCTGAAAATGAAATTTATAACTCTCCTCTATCACAAAAACAATATTTCTATTTTTCAAGTCTTCATAATAGAACTTTAATTTACAAAGGATTATTAATTCCTGAAGATATTGATCGATTTTATTTGGATCTATCCAACCCTGACTTAGTTACAAAATTAGCATTAGTTCACCAAAGGTATTCAACCAATACTTTTCCAACATGGGATCTAGCTCAACCTTTTAGATATATGTGTCACAATGGAGAAATTAATACCAGAAAAGGGAATGTTACTAGAATGAATGCTAGAGAAGAATTAATGAAATCTGAGCTTATTGGCTCAGATTTATCTAAAGTTTTTCCAATTATTCTTGAAGGAAAATCAGATTCAGCCCAAATGGATATGGTAGTTGAACTACTATTAACAACCGGTAGATCTTTGCCTGAAGTAATGATGATATTAGTTCCTGAAGCTTGGGAAAAACATCACTCTATGTCAGATAAAAAGAAAGCTTTTTATGAATATAACTCTTGTATTATGGAGCCATGGGATGGGCCAGCTTCTATTCCTTTTACAGATGGAAAATATATTGGAGCTTTACTTGACAGAAATGGACTAAGACCTTCTAGATATAGTGTAACAAAAGATGGTTATGTAATTATGTCATCTGAAACCGGTGTTGTTGAAATAGAGCCTAGCAACATTAAAAAACATGGCAGACTGGAGCCTGGAAAAATGTTTCTTGTTGATATGAATAAAGGTAGAATCATTGAAGATGAAGAAATTAAAAATCTAATTGTTTCAAAACATCCATATAGGAAATGGATTAAAGAAAACTCTCTTCCATTAATAAAAGTTCCTTATACTGGAAATAAAACCCCATTAGAAAAACTAGATTTTGAAACAAGACTTAGAGTTTTTGGATATACTGAAGAAGACTTAAAAACAATCATTCTACCAATGTGTATATCTGGAAAAGAAAGTATTGGATCAATGGGAACAGATACGCCATTAGCAGTACTATCAACTAAAACTCAGTTACTATTTAACTATTTTAAACAACTTTTTGCTCAAGTAACTAACCCCCCATTAGATGGTATAAGAGAAGAAATAGTAACTGATACAAGTCTAGGTATTGGAAATGATTTTAATATTTATAATATTATCCCAGATCATGCCAAAAAACTAAAAATAAAAAATCCTATTATCTCAAATGAAGATTTAGATAAAATTAAGTTTATTGAAAGCAATGATTTTAAAGCTGTATCAATAAATGCTTTGTATGATTTAAGCAAAGGTCATAATGGAATAGAAGAAGCATTAGATAAAATGGTTATTGAGGTTAGTAAAAAAGTTGATCAGGGTTATAATATTATAATAATAAGTGATCGTGGAGTAAGCAAAAAACTTGGAGCTATTCCTATATTATTAGCATGCTCAAACATTCATCATTGTTTAATGAAACTTAATAAAAGATCTAAATTTGGAATTGTAATTGAATCATCTGAACCTAGAGAGCCACATCACTTCTCTATGTTATTTGGATATGGAGCAAGTGCAATAAATCCATATTTAGTTAATGAAATTATTGAATTCCATCATAAAAAAGGATCTTTTAGAAATCAAAATTTAAAAGTTAGTATTGAAAACTTTAATAAGGCTATAGCTAAAGGTATTTTAAAAGTGATGAATAAAATTGGCATTTCAACACTTAACTCATATAGAGGCTCTCAAATTTTTGAAGCTTTAGGGTTAAGAAAAAGTTTTACAGAAAAATATTTTTCAAATACACCAACAAGAATTGAAGGAATTGGACTTTATAGTTTAGAAAAAGAATATTCTAAAAGACACTTGGAAGCTTTTTCAAAACAAAATTCTTTTATGAGTCTTGAAATTGGAGGAAACTATAGATGGAGAAGAAATGGAGAGGCTCACTTACTTAACCCCTCTACAATATCAAAATTACAGCAATCTGTTAGAGAAGATAAATTTGACACATACAAAGTTTATTCTGATTTAATAAATAAACAAAACAAACAATTAATGACTATCAGAGGAATGTTCAAATTTATTAATTATGATCCTATTCCTATGGATGAAGTAGAGCCCTGGACAGAAATTGTAAAAAGATTTAAAACAGGAGCAATGTCGTATGGGTCTATAAGTAAGGAAGCTCATGAAAATTTAGCAATAGCCATGAATAGAATTGGAGGAAAAAGTAATTCTGGAGAAGGTGGAGAAGATCCTAAAAGGTTTAAAAAAGAAAATAATGGTATTTGGAAAAACAGTTCTATAAAACAAGTCGCATCTGGTAGATTTGGTGTTAGCTCTCATTACTTAACTAATGCTACAGAAATTCAAATAAAAATGGCTCAAGGAGCCAAACCAGGAGAAGGAGGTCAATTGCCTGGTCCAAAAGTTAATCCAATGATTGCTAAGGTGAGAAACTCTACTCCATATGTTGGATTAATTTCACCTCCACCCCATCATGATATATATTCAATTGAAGATTTATCACAACTAATTTATGATTTAAAGAATGCTAATAGGCAAGCTAGAATTAATGTTAAGCTAGTTTCAGAAGTAGGGGTAGGTACAATTGCTGCAGGTGTAGCTAAAGCTAAAGCTGATGTGATACTGATTTCTGGATTTGATGGCGGAACAGGTGCCTCCCCATTAACTTCGCTAAGACATGCTGGTTTACCCTGGGAACTTGGAATTGCAGAAGCTCAACAAACATTAGTAATGAATGATTTAAGAGGGAGAATTGTATTAGAATGCGACGGTCAGTTAAAAACAGGAAGAGATGTCGCAATAGCATGTCTTTTAGGTGCAGAAGAATTTGGGTTTTCAACAGCACCACTAGTCGCTTCTGGATGTGTAATGATGCGAGCATGTCATTTGAATACTTGTCCAGTAGGAATTGCAACTCAAGACCCAGAACTAAGAAAAAATTTCAAAGGAAAGCCTGAACATGTTATCAACTTCATGTATTTTGTTGCTGAAGAGTTAAGAGAAATAATGGCAAACCTTGGCTTTAGAAGTATAAATGAAATGATTGGTCAAAGTCAAAAAATCAATATGGAGGATGCAATAAAAAACTATAAAACTAAAGGAATTAACCTCTCAAAAATTTTGTACAGGCCTAACGTGCTTAAAAGTGTATCAATAAAAAACAACTCCAAACAGAATCACAATCTAGAAAAAGTTATAGATTTCAAAATATTATCTGAGTCCAAATTAGCCATTGAAAAAAAGATAAAAATGAGCTTATCATATAAAATCAAGAATACAGATAGAACAGTTGGTGCAATTTTAAGTAACGAAATTTCTAAGCTATATGGAGCTAAAGGACTTCCAAATGATACATTAAAGCTTAATTTTAAAGGATCAGCTGGTCAAAGTTTTGGTGCTTTTAGTACAAAAGGGCTTACTATGAAAATTGATGGTAATACAAATGATTATTTTGGAAAAGGACTTTCAGGCGCTAAAATTATTATAAAAACCCCTAAAGATTCAACTTTTATTTCTCATAAAAATATTATAACTGGAAATGTTGCACTATATGGAGCAACTTCTGGTGAAGCTTATATAAATGGAATAGCTGGCGAAAGATTTTGTGTTAGAAATTCTGGAGCTACTGCAGTAGTGGAAGGAGTTGGAGATCATGGATGTGAATACATGACTGGTGGAATTGCATTAATTTTAGGAGAAACAGGACGAAACTTTGCTGCTGGAATGAGTGGAGGTATAGCATTTATATACAAGGCTGAAAAATTTGATAAGAGAAATTTTAATTCTGAAATGATAGAATTTGAGAATCCAAATAATCAAGACATAGACTTTATTAGAAAATTAATTGAAAATCACTTTAGTTATACCTCAAGTAAATTAGCTGAAAGTTTTTTAAATAATTGGAAAAACGAATCTAAAAACTTTATAAAGATAATGCCCATAGAATTTAAATTGGCTTTAGAAAAAATGGCAAAAGAAAAAATATCAGAAATCATTAACTAAGTGGGAAAATTAAAAGGATTTATTGAATATAATAGAGTTGAGGAAAAGCATATCCCAGTAAGGAAAAGAATAAAACATTACAAAGAGTTTACTATAAAGCCCTCCGAATCAAAATTAATAAAACAAGGTGGAAGGTGTATGGACTGTGGAGTTCCATTTTGCCATAGCGGTTGTCCATTAGGAAATTTAATTCCTGATTTTAACGATGCAGTATATAATAATGAATGGGAAAAAGCATTATCTATTTTACACTCAACCAACAATTTTCCTGAATTTACTGGAAGATTATGTCCTGCCCCATGTGAAGCTGCATGTGTTCTTGGAATTATTAACCCTCCTGTTTCAATTGAGATGATAGAAAAATATATTGTTGAAAGAGGTTTTCAAAAGGGATGGATTAAGCCAATGAGTCCCACAAAAAGAACTGGTAAAAAAATTGCTGTAATTGGTTCAGGTCCTGCTGGATTAGCTGTAGCTCAACAACTAAATAAAGCAGGTCATTCTGTTGAAGTTTTTGAAAGAGATGCTAAAGTTGGAGGTCTCTTAAGATATGGTATTCCAGATTTTAAAATGGAAAAGCATGTTATAGATAGAAGAATCAATATTCTTAAAAAAGAAGGGATAATATTTAAAACGAATACAGAAGTTGGTAAAAATTTTTCAATTAATAAATTGACCAATTATCATTCTGTTGTATTGTGTGGTGGTGCAACAATTAGAAGAAAACTTCCAATTAAAGGTGCGGAATTAAATGGTATAAAGCAGGCAATGGATTTTTTAAAATTTCAAAATCAGGTAGTTGATGGCATAAAAAAACCTTTAAATGAACTAAATGCTAGTGGCAAAAATGTAATCGTAATTGGAGGAGGAGATACAGGATCAGATTGCATCGGAACATCAAATAGACAAAGAGCTAAATCTGTTACTAACTTTGAAATGATGCCTGAGCCTTCTCCTGAAAGAACTAAAGAAAACCCATGGCCTTATTGGCCATTCAAGCTAAAAATAACAACCTCTCATGAAGAAGGAATTAAAAGACAATGGAATATCTTAACTAAAGAATTTACAGGTGATAAAAATGGAAATGTTATAGGCTTAAAGACTATCGAAATAGAGTGGATAAAAAAAGAAGGGGAGAAATCTTACTTAAAAGAAATTAAGGGTAGTGAAAAATTATGGCCATGTGATTTAGTTTTGTTAGCGTTAGGTTTTACTGGTCATGAAAAAAGTTTAGTTGAGCAATTAGGCATTAATACTGATGAAAGAAATCAGATAATATCAAAAAACTACCAAACTAGTATTCCTCATATTTTTTCAGCGGGTGATATGAGAAGAGGACAATCTTTAATTGTTTGGGCAATTTCCGAAGGAAGAGAAGCTGCAGTTCAAGTAGATAAGTTTTTAATGGGTAAATCTCATTTAGAATCTAAAGAAAAAGGAGATCTTCCGACAGTAAGATAATATCGTTAATTGAAAAAATTCCAGACTAATCCAAATCTTATAATAAAATCTCTGTATGGATAAGATGGTGAAGAATAAAAATTATTTCCTGTAAAGGTAGAATTAAAATGCTCTGCTTTCAAAAATAGTCTAGTCTGTTTTATTTTTGCATTTACAAATAAATCTACAAGTGGAAATCCTCCTATCTTTTTTTCGTTTTGAATATGAAATGAACTAATTATGGGGTTATATTCATTAGAATAATATTTAGAAAAATACTTGATACTTATACCTGTTTGAAAAAACATTGCTCCTTTTAGAATAGTATTAGAATAATAAATAGTGTTTCTAGATAATAACACAGGAATGTTTAAATAGTCTCCATCTTGATTAACCTTTTGATAAACTAATGAATTATCTAAGGCAAATTTTCCAAACTTAAATTCTTTATTCCATTTTATCTTTAAATAATCAATACTAGAACCCAATTGATTAACTACTGGTTTCAAAGTTTTGTTTTGAGAAATTAATGAGAAATAAGTGTAGTTATCAATTAATCTGAAATCAAATCTTAAATCTCCAAATTTAATAGATTTAAATTTTAAAAAAATATTTTCAATTTGAGTTTTATTTATATCTTTCTTCCAATTAATATCAGTGTATCCGCTTTTATATAATTCATAGTAAAATCCAGGATGTTTACTAGAAATATTCAAACCAAATTCATATTTGAATTTTTTTTGTTTATTGGAAACAATGGTTGCATTGATCAAATTACCTAACCTATCTCCAAAAAGACTATTACTTACTGTGGCTTTTAAATGATGTCCAAAAATATTTCTATTAAACTTAAAAGATAGTGCATTTTCATTCTGATTAAAACCATCAAATTCGTTAGATAAAGAATTGGATTTATATCTGTAATTATAATTGGTGTAAATAACCTGAATTTTTCCTAAAAAATTAGAATTCAAATCAGTATAAAATTCATTTAGCGTTGTTTTAATTTCAGATTTATCACTTATTCCATTTAACCCTGAATTAATAATCCCATAAAATTCAGATGCTTGATCTTGTTCGTAAGTATTGTTTATGGTTTCATATTCAAATCTGTGTCCAATTGAAAAACTGTTTTTTTGCGTAGAATCTTTCTTTTTTGTTAAAAGAAATTGATGATCTAAATAATATCTTTTGCTTGAAAAATAATTTACAGCATCCTCAAATTTAGCAGAAAGCTTTGACCTTTCATTAAATAATGGATCTTCAGATTCAAAATTTGTAATTGATTCATCTGTTAAACCTCCATTTTCTTGATTTTCAAAACCTTGACTTACAAAATGAAGTCTAAAATTATATCGATTGTTTGAAGAATTATATTTAGTTGTAAATCTAAACTGTTTTGATCCAGAAAGAATATTTTGATAATTACCTAATGACCTTAATCCTTTAAAAGCAATAGAAAAATTAAATTTTTCTGAAATATTAGATGAAAAAAAAGCATCTGTATGCTGACCTTGTTTCATGACTGTCTTGAATAGCAATTCAGTCAAAGGAGTAGGAACTTGAAAATATTTTATCTCCTTTGATTTTAAATACGCATGATTTTTTGATGAAAAACTAAACTTTGGCAAAAAAGATAAAAAATCAAAATTGTGTGTTAATTCATTATACGTTTGTCCAATATTGGAATATTTCAAAAGTTCAAAATTATCTTTTCTTAAGTAATTAAATTTATAATGTTTTTTTATCGTGAGAGTAGTATCAAGATATGTTGAATCTCGATTAGCATTAATTATTACATACTTTCTAATGTTAGGTAATATAGAATTTAAAGTGTCTTTTTTCTTTTTAAAAATATTTAATAGAATATTTTTTTTTTCAACTTCATCTTCAATCAATAAAGGATCTTGATTAGAATCATTTTCCTGACTATATAAAAATGATAATGAGCTAAAAAATATTATTATAAAAAAAGAATAAAATTTCATTAATTTACTTTGTGGTAAAGTTATATATTTCCTTTTATTAATGTTTTATTAATAGCCTATTTTAAAATTAAAATAATGTTAAAACAGTACTTTTCAAATTATATTGAATGTGGGACAGATGAAGCAGGAAGAGGTTGTCTAGCTGGACCAGTTACAGCTGCAGCTGTAATTCTACCTAAAAATTTTAATCATATTTTGTTAAATGACTCTAAATTACTTTCAATAAAAAAAAGGAATTTATTAAAAAAGATTATTCAAAATAATGCTATTGATTATGCAATTTCAAATGTATCCGTTAGAATTATTGAAAAAATAAACATTTTAAATGCATCTCTATTAGCTATGAATCAAGCTATAAATCAATTAAAAACAAAACCAAAATTTATTATAGTAGATGGAAACTATTTTATGTCAAAAAACAAAATTCCATATAAATGTATAGTTAAAGGAGATTCAAAATATACAAGTATAGCTGCTGCATCTATTCTGGCAAAAACTGCCAGAGATGAATATATGATTAAATTATCTGAAGATTATCCAGAATATAATTGGGCTAAAAATAAGGGTTATCCTACTAAGGAACACAAAATGGCAATATTAAAAAATGGCATAACCAAGCATCATAGAAAAAGTTTCAAATTAATATAAATTGAATTATTAGTTCATTACTTTTACATGTATAATTGAAATGAAAAAAATATCTCTGTTTCTTTTACTATTATTAATTACTAACTGTGATAATGGTTATAAAAAAGAAATAAATTTAATTGATTTAGTTCCTACAAACCCTGTATTATTAGTTAAATACAATTCAACAAAAGAAATTGACGCTGAAATTTTTCATAAAAATTTTAGTTCCCTATTGAATTATAAATCTGATTCCATTTCTAAAAAATTTTTAGATAAACCGGTACTTATTAGTTACCATAAGATTGGAAAAAATGAAATTCAATCTATCATTTATTCAGAACAAAAAAATGTAATTAATAATATTAATATTAAAGATTCTGTAAAATACAACGGATTCACGATTAAAAGAATCGTTAATGAACACAATGAATATTATAATACGATTAAAAATGGAATTTACATAGAATCAAAAAGCAAATTATTAATTGAAAATTCATTAAGAAATTCTAATCATATCTATACTGAAAAAAGTGGTGATTTAAAAAAATTATATAATATTTCTAGTTCAAATATTTCTTTATTGATTTCAAACAATTTTTCAAAATATTTAAAAAATTCCACTATTAGTAAGTTATTTCAAACTTCTGCTATTTCAGATTGGATCCAATTTGACATTGAATTAAATCAAAATAAAATTACGCTAAACGGAATAGGGTTTCAACGAGATTCGATTTTTAAAAAAATCAATGTTTTAAAAGATATAAATCCTTCTTTATCCATTATAAACAAAATAATTCCATCTAATTTTAAACAATTTAAAAGAATCGCATATAATCATTCAAAGATAATTTCAAACCTAGAAAATAAAATTTCTATAAATGAGCTTAAAAAAGTAATGAATGATTCATTATTATATGATATAAATGAAATTGGTAAAATATTTTTTGAAAATGACACCATTTCTACAATAAGTGTTAAAAGCAATGAATTATTAGAGTCCCTAATTCAGAATAATTCAAATGCAAGCTATATTTATAGAAATAATAAAATTCATGAATTCAATAACAAATTATTCAAAACTAAAATTCCATTTGAAGACTTTGAAATTTCTAAAAAAAATTATGGAACATTAATAGAAAATATTTTGATACTATCTAATAATGAAAATTCAATTGAAAATATTATATTAAATTTCAATAATAATTCTACATTAAATAAATCTTCAAGGTTTAAAAAAAATTACGATAATATTCCTCAAAAAAGTAATTTATTAAATGTTTATAATTTATCTCATTTTGACACTGTTTTATTTAAAGATTATAATTTAAAACAAGAAAATTATAGTTTTTGGATTAATCACTTATCTATCGAAAAAAATATTATTTATATAACACATAGTATAGCAAAATCAGAAAAAGAAATTAATGTATTGGGGCCAAAAATTCTTTTTAATTTAAAATTAAATGATGGCATATTTTTAAAACCAAAATGGATGAAAAATTATGTTACCAAGAAAAAGGAATTAATAACACAAGACAATAAAAATAACTTATATCTAATATCAAGTCTTGGAGAAATTATTTGGAAAAAGAATTTAAAAAGTAAAATTATTGGTGAAATTACCCAAATAGATCTTTATAAAAATGGGAGACTACAGTATGCTTTTAATACTGAAAAAAGTTTCATGATACTAGATAAAAACGGAAAAGAAGTCAAGAAGATTGATCATAAAAAAAATGCAAAAGTTCTTGGCCTTTCAGTTTTTGATTATGATAAAAATAAAAATTATCGTTTTTTAATTTGTTATGATGATCAAATTAAAATGCTAGACTCCAAAATGAAAATAGTTAGAGGTTTTAATAAAAATAATATAAAACATAAAATAACTAATTCACCTAAGCATTTTACAATTGGTTCTAAAGATTATTTAATAATAAATACTGAAAAAAAATTATATATTACAGATAGAAGAGGAAATATTAGAATTAAAGTTCCTGAAAATTTGAATGTTTCTGGAAATGAAATTTATATTAATAAAAATTCAATATTAACTATTGATAATGACAACAATCTAATTAGAATTAATTTAAATGGAAAAATTTCTAAAAAACCTCTTCCACTAGAATCAAAATATTCAATTACAAGTAATAATAAAAACACTGTTTATATATCTGAAAATATTTTAAATATTAATAATAAAAATATTGAAATTAAGTACGGAAATTATTCTAAGCCTAAATTATTTAATAATGAATTTGTTTCAGTTACTAATTTTGATGAAAGCAAAGTTTATTTATTTGATACAAATGGAGACTCTATTGATCATTTTCCCATTTTTGGTAATAGTATTATTGATGTCACCATAAATAATAAAAAAAACAAATTAATTACCGTTTGCGGTGATGAAAATGAAATTTTAACTTATTACTTGGATTAATTCAATTTAGCTGAAAAAACATTCAAAAAATTATTAATAATTTTTTTCTTAACTAATTCCATTTTAATATTTTTTTTAGATTCAACTGAGATTGAAGTAATAGATTTATTTTGAATTCCACATGGAATTATATTTTTAAAATAATTCAAATCAGTATTAACATTTAAAGCTAATCCATGCATAGTTACCCATCTACTAGCTTTAACTCCTAAAGCACAAATTTTTCTAGCATCAATTGAGTATGGATTAATCCATACTCCAGTTTCATTCTCACTTCTTTCACCTTGGATTCCATAATCTTTTAAAGTTAAAATAATCGTCTCTTCTAAAAATCTTAAATATTTATGAATATCAGTAAAAAAATTGTCTAAATCTATAATTGGATAACAAACAATCTGGCCAGGACCATGATATGTAATATCTCCTCCTCTATTTGTTTTAAAAAATTTTATTTTTTTTTGTTCTAAAATGTCTTTATCTATTAATAAATTATTTATTTTTCCACTTTTTCCTAAAGTATAAACATGATTATGTTCAACAAAAACTAGATGATTTTTAGTTTGAATTTTGGTATTTTTTTTTCTATTACTGAGCTTATTATCTATTATTTCATTAAATAAATTTAATTGGTATTCTAATGCCTCTTCATATTCCATTAGTCCCAAATCATGAATTATAATATTATTCTTCATTTTAATTGACTTTCAGAATTATTTAAAATTACTAAAGCAGCAATAACACCAGGAACCCAACCACATAGGGTTAAAATAAAAACTATTAAAACAGAGCCACAACCTTTATCTAAAACTGAAAAGGGAGGAAAAATTATTGACAGTAAAACTCTCCAAAAACTCAAGCTATAAATTTTTAATGCTAAGATATATATAACTACATGAAATAAAACATCTTAGTTGTACCTTCTGTTCTATTCATTATCTTTGAATAAAATAATAATTTTAATTATGCTGTCGGAGCAAGAGATAATAAGAAGAGAAAAATTAAGTAAACTTCGTGAATATGGTATAAATCCTTATCCAGCTGCTTTATTTGAAATTTCTACAAATACAATAAAAATTATTTCAGATTTTAAAGAAAATAAATCTGTTTCAATTGCAGGCAGATTAATGTCTAGAAGAATACAGGGTAAAGCAAGCTTTGCGGAAATTCAAGATAGTGTAGGGAAAATTCAATTATACTTCAACAGGGATGAAATTTGTCCAAATGGAGATAAATCAATGTATAATGATGTTTATAAAAAATTTCTTGATATAGGAGATATTATTGGAATTGAAGGAAAACTATTTACAACACAAGTTGGGGAAAAAACAATTTTAGTAAAAAAATTCACTGTTTTAAGTAAATCACTAAGACCACTTCCCTTGCCTAAAACTGATTCAGAAGGAAAAAATTATGATGAATTCAAAGATCCGGAATTAAGATATAGGCAAAGGTATGTTGACTTGATTGTCAATTCTCATGTTAGAGATACATTTTTAAAAAGAACACAGGTTATGAATATCATGAGATCCTTTTTTAATGAAAAAAAATATCTTGAAGTTGAAACGCCTATTCTTCAATCTATTCCAGGAGGAGCATCAGCCAGACCTTTTGTCACTCATCATAATGCATTAAACATTCCATTATATTTAAGAATTGCCAATGAATTATATCTTAAAAGGCTAATTGTTGGTGGGTTTGAAGGAGTATATGAATTTGCCAAAGCATTCCGAAATGAAGGAATGGATAGAACTCATAATCCAGAATTTACAATGGTTGAACTTTATGTCGCCTACAAAGATTATTTCTGGATGATGGAGACAACGGAAAATCTTCTTGAAAAAATTGCAATTGATTTAAATGGATCTTCTAAAGTAAAATTGGGAGATAAAACAATTAATTTTAAAACTCCATTTAAAAGAATTAGCATTTTAGATTCAATAAAAGAACATACTGGAATGGATATTTCAAATTTTAATGAAAAAGAGATGTTTGAAGCTGCAAAGAATATGGGTATTGATGTTGATAAAACCATGGGCATAGGAAAATTAATTGATGAAATATTTGGAGAAAAATGTGAACAGCATTATATACAGCCTACATTTATTACTGACTATCCAAAAGAGATGAGTCCATTAACCAAAGAACATCGTGATAATCCTAAACTTACTGAAAGGTTTGAACTTTTAGTTGATGGAAAAGAATTAGCAAATGCATACTCGGAATTAAACGATCCTATTGATCAATTATCAAGATTCGAAGAACAACTTAAACTTTCTGAAAAAGGAGATGATGAAGCAATGTTCATAGATAATGATTATGTAAGAGCACTTGAATATGGAATGCCACCAACTTCGGGAATTGGAATTGGAATTGACCGTTTAGTTATGTTGCTTACAGACAATAAGTCAATTCAAGAGGTTATTTTTTTTCCTCAAATGAAGCCAGAATTATCTAAACCAAAGTCAAAAAAAGAAGATTTTATTAAAATAGGTGTTCAAGAAAAATGGATAGACTATATTATGGAATTATATTCTAGCACTGAAAATTTACTTTCACATAAACCTACTCAAATTCATCAAAAACTTAATGGTTACAGAAAGAAAAACAAATTAACTTTTGATGCTCTTCAATTAGAAGAAGTAAAAAAATGGTTCAATTAAAATCAAGATATATATTATTTTATTGATAATAATTTAATATATTAAAGTCCCAAAAATTTCATTATGAAAAATTCATTAGCATATTCATTAATATTCATCTTATTACTTTCTTTTCAACTTAATGCTCAAAGGCCTTCTCAAAGACCTTCTCAACCTCCCACTAAAAGCAAAGAAAAAAAAGAAGATAGTAAAGAATCGAGTAAACCAAAGTCATATGAAGAAATAATTACAAAAGAGGCTAAAACTGACAAAGGGCTTTTTGATGTACATAAAGTTAAAGACAAATATTACTATGAAATAGACAATTCCTTATTAGGAAGAGAAATGTTAATGGTAACAAGAATTGCAAAAACTGCTGCTGGACTTGGTTTTGGTGGAGGGAAACAAAACACTCAAGTACTTAGATGGCAAAAAAAAGATCAAAATATTTTATTAAGAGTAGTGTCACACAATGTTGTAGCTAATGATTCATTACCAATAAACGAAGCTGTAGTAAATTCAAATTTTGAACCAGTCTTATATAACTTTAAAATAGCTACTGTTAGTAAAGATTCTACATCAACAGTAATTGATGTGACAAAATTATTTACAGATGATGTAAAGCCTTTAGGATTGCCTCAATCTAGAAGAAAAAGTTATAAAATTTCTAATCTTGATTCTAAGAGATCTTTTATTGAATCATTAAAAAGTTATCCAATAAATATTGAATCTAGACATGTAAAAACTTATAATTTATCACAATCACCCGGTCCTAGTATGGGTCCATCTTTAAGTTCTAGTACAGGAGCAGTATCATTAGAAATTAATAATTCTATGATTTTACTTCCAAAGGTTCCTATGAAAAGAAGATATTTTGATCAAAGAGTTGGTTGGTTTGCTAGAAGTCAAGTAGACTACGGCTTAGATGTTCAAGAAAGCAAATCTTTAAAGTATCTAGACAGATGGAGATTAGAAGTTAAAGAAGAAGATTTAGAAAAATTTGAAAAAGGAGAACTTGTTATTCCTAAAAAACAAATTGTCTACTATATTGACAGAGCAACTCCAGAAAAATGGAGAAAATATATAAAACAAGGAATTGAAGATTGGCAAGTTGCATTTGAAGAAGCTGGGTTCAAAAATGCTATAATTGCTAAAGACCCTCCTTCTAAAGAAGAAGATCCAGATTGGAGTCCAGAAGATGTAAGATATTCTGTAGTAAGGTATTTAGCTTCTCCCATACCTAATGCAAATGGTCCTCACGTTAGTGATCCTAGATCAGGTGAAATTTTAGAATCTGATATAAACTGGTATCACAATGTAATGACGCTCCTAAGAAACTGGTTTTTTGTACAGACTGCAGCAATTAATGATGAAGCTAGAGGAGTGGCATTCAAAGACGAAGTAATGGGTAGATTAATTCGATTTGTTTCGGCTCATGAAGTTGGTCACACAATAGGATTGCCTCATAATATGGGTAGTAGCAGTGCATACCCAGTTGATTCATTAAGATCTGCAACATTTACAAAAAAGTATGGTACAGCACCATCTATTATGGATTATGCAAGATTTAATTACATAGCACAACCTGGAGATAAAGGAGTGGCTTTAATGCCTAATATTGGAGTATACGATAAACATGCTGTAAAATGGGGATATAGACCAATTCCTGAAGCAAAGAATTCAAAAGATGAAAAGGATATTTTAGATCAATGGATTTTGGATAATCAAGATAGTATGATGCATAGATTTGGAAGTGCAGGAATTGATCCTAGTTCACAAACTGAAGATCTTGGAGATAATGCTGTTAAAGCTAGTGAATACGGAATTCTAAATTTAAAAAGAATTGTGCCTAAACTAATTGATTGGACAGCTGAGAAAGGAAAAGACTATAGTGATTTAAATACAATGTACGGTCAAGTTTTATCACAATTTAATAGATATATGGGTCACGTGACATCCAATATTGGTGGAATTTATCAGTATTACAAAACATATGACCAATCTGGTGCTGTTTATACTCATGTAGATAAATTTCATCAAAAAAATTGTATGAATTTCCTACAAAATGAGCTATTTAAAACTCCCAAATGGATGATCGATAAGAATATCTTAAATAAAATTGAATTTGCAGGAAATACTAATAGAATTCGAAGTACTCAAACCAGAATATTG